>ERZ1673752.2931-NODE-2931-length-17510-cov-6.059353_pt1 | contig 17510 bp, 20 predicted proteins | sample MGYA00580195_ERZ1673752 | MGnify/ENA primary metagenome ERZ1673752 (study PRJEB41218, sample SAMN15661744) | gut metagenome | host: Homo sapiens | place: Canada: London | collected 2015-08-20/2019-03-30 | study: EMG produced TPA metagenomics assembly of...
AGCGTTTCCTTAACGAGTAAATATCTTTATTAGCATATAATTTAATTGCAAGACTTTGAACATTGGTACAATAAGCAAGCAATCAATCAAAGTTTAAAATTTTCAATTTATAAAGAAACAATGATTTTTTTATTTACCACGGAGCTATTTTTAAATACAACGTACGTATTTTTAAATACATCGTACGTATTTTTGAATACAACGTACGTATTTTTGAATACATCGTAGCTATTTTTGAATAGCAAGTCTCTATTTTCAAATAGGCTGGCTTGTATTTTTAACGGAGCAGTAAATAAAGCAAAAAGTAATAAAAGTGCTTACCTTACAGCGCCGCGAGACCCGCTCCGAGATTTTCCAAAAGCGGTGCAAGTTCATATTCGCACAAATCCGAAACCGTAATAATATCGTTATCGGCAAACGCATCCGCTATTTCTTTTAAAAATCCTGTTATCTTTTTTTGTTCTTCCAAAATACTCGAATCGCCGAGTTTCGTATTTACTCCGATGTTCGAAATTATTTCAAGTCGTAAAAAATCCAAAAGTGTTTTCATCTGCTGTGAAACGCTTTCAATGAGTATCAATACGGCAGCATCGTCACCGGTTTGCATTTTTACGGAAACGTCTTGGAGTGCTGCCGCAGATTCTTTAAACGCACTTCCGAGTTCACGAATATGTGCCGTTACTTCATCGCCCGATTGCGTAAAAAGCCGAAGCGTTTCCTTACCGGAAATGGGTTTTGCAAAAAACGCATCCAGCTGCTCGGCGGGAATTTCTTTACCGTCGGCAATAATTTTAAAAACGGTATGCCCATTTTTATTACAAAAAGTTTCAACTTCTCCGAGCAGTTCTCCGATTGTTTTTTCATGTTCGACGGTAAATTCCAAAGACTCGCCGTTTACAAATATTTGTATCAAGTGTTATTCTCCTTTTTGTTTGGAAAAACTTTTTATTTTATCGGACTGTCCCTGCATATCCTTGAGCGTGCCTTCCATTACTTTATATTTGCGTTTCAACTCTTTTTCTTTTGCCGCAAGTTTTTTGTCGTATTCGGCGATTTTTTCGGTACTGCTCGTAATTTTGGTATTCAATGAAGTAATGCGAGTTGCAAAAATACCGCCCCGATCCGTATAGGGCGAAAGCTGCGTATACATAGTATACGCAAGTCCAGAATCAACGAGCTTATCGCCGTTTTGATCAAAACCGAAAAACTCTTTTACATCCCTCAGATTATTTGAAATAGCTTCATCGAGTTTTTTTTCATCAATTTCGAGGTAGCCGCGAAGTCGCCCCGCTTCCAGTTCGCCGCCGCCTACGGAAGAGTTTGTCGAAATGCCGAGACTGCTTAAAAGCATAATCGCCGTTTCATCAGTGGCGCGGTAAGGAGCGGTTGCATTGAGCCGTAATTGATTTTTCAGTCCGTTCAAAGCGGAATCACCGGAAAGCAGTCCGAGTCGTTTTTCGGCGGCTTCACGTTCTTCGTCCGTCAAGTAGGTCAGTTCATCAATAATTTCAGGGTTAATTTGTGTTAAAATATTAATTTCTGTCAGCACTTGATTATAGTTGGCGACAAACTCAATGATAGAATTTTTAATTAATTCTTTATCGGGTTCAACATCGACTTTCGCGGTTCCTTCGGTTTTATCGTGAAGGTTTAACGTCACACCCGGAATTAAGTCGTCGATGTTGTTTGTCGGACGGCTGATCTTGATTCCCTCAAATTCAAGCTGCGCATCGGATGCAACCGAAACCGGATTTGCCGCCGTATATTCACCTGTGGATTTTGGGTCGTAAATCCGTATATTTGACACATCGATTTGAATATTTGGATTCGGATTATTTAACACGAGCGCTTTTACATCGCCGTATTCGGCTAAATCCACCGTTATTTTTTGCTCTCCGTCAATATTGGAGATCGGCGGCAGCGGAATCAGCACGCCGCGTGCAGATTCAAGCGAAAAAATATTGAGATTTGTTCCCTGCGGAATAGCGGAGCCGCCCGCGGGATTTTGCGAGGGCGCCGGCGTATTCGGTGCGGGAAGCGGCGGCGTTTCCGGCAATCGTCCCGCCGAAGAAGCTTCGTTCGTAACGGTAATGCCCTGATACGAAAGCGTGCCGAGCTTTTCAAACGTTTTTGTATCGGCAGTTGCGGGCGTACCGACAGACCCGGCATCTTGCTGACCCGGAAGCGGTGTCCCGCTCGAAACGGAGCCGGCTCCCTTATTTACGGTAATTTCCAAAATGTTACCGTCCGAGCCGCGTACCGTTTTTGAAAACACAATTTTATCCGAGGAAAGAGGCTGCACCGAAACGGATTGCCTGTCAAAGCCGACTGCAGACCCGTCGTTTTTTTTCAAAATACCGTTTTCAAGAGCGAATGTCAACGCATCGTCTTCAAACTGCAAACGATTTGCTTCACCCAAAACTTCAGATTTAAAAAGAAGACTGGAACTGTTGCTTGCGGTTTTAATTTCGGAAACGCTTAAAATATCTTTTCCGCGTTTATTGATAGTATCCATAAAAGCTCGATAGTTTCCACCTTTCCAGTTAAACGAAATGGTTTTATCGCCAACCATGAACGTATACGTACCGGCAGGAACTTCCATTTTTTTATCAATCGGCTGTGAAAGAAAACTATCTGAACTTGCAATTTTATCCACTTTTATTTTAAACGATGCGTTTTCAGCCGAACGGGTTGCCGTTGCGGTAACGGCATTTTCATCGCTTGAGCCGACAATTTTTTCCGCAAAAGGATTATTAAACGAATACAGCGCATTTGAACTTTTGCGCAACGTCGACGCGAGACGGTTTACGTTTTGCCATGCAGTCCGTTTGTCCTTGTACGTATCCAAATCTTTTTGGGCATTATCGCGGGGAACACGCTCAACTTTCATTAACGCTTCAACGTAGTTGTCATACGTTCCCGTAACGCCCGGAATGTTCATATCCGACATCGCTTACTCCGAGAATAAAAACACAACAGAGTGTAAAAATTACATTTTGTACTATTATATCTCAATTCAGTGAATGTTTCAAGCGCTCACGGTTTTTCGTTTCTGGTGGTCCAGTATTGCTTCCAACCGGCAGCGTGATACGCTCCGACGTCAAGAATATACTGCGTTGCTTCCTCTTTTTTAAGTTCATGGTCGAATATTTCTTTCATATTTGAAAATTGTGTGGAAACCATAACGTGGATAAAAAATTTCGTTTTCGCAGATACATTGATATTATTCTTTTGTACTGCGGCTAGTATTTTCGATTCAACGAGCCCGATTGAAGTATCCAAAAATTGCTCATATGAACTGCCCGATGAACAGCAAAAAACGAGTTTCATTTCCTCCCAGTGCTGATAAAAAAAATCAATGAGCTTCATAAAATGACGGCGAGAAACTTCGGCACTTATGGAAAAGTCCGCCATTTGGATTGCAACGTTACCGAATGCACTATCTTCGCTTTTATCAAGGATTGTTAAAAAAATTCGCGCTTCTTTTCTGACAATCGCTTCAAAAAGTCCGTCTTTGTTATCAAATTGATTATAAATAGCCCCCGTCGTAAGACCTGCTTTTTTTGCGATTTCCCGTACATTCGCTCCGGAAAAACCTTTTTTTAAAAATTCATATTTTGCAACCAAGAGCAATTTTGCTTTTGTATTTGCTTCTATTTGCTCGTTTATAAAGTTCATATCGCTACTCGCTGACAACTTGTTTTATAGAAAAAGTATAGCACAATAAAAAAATAAATACTACCGAAATGACAAAATTTTTACGAGTGCTATGCCTTGACAGTTATCAAAAATTTGATACACTTATACAACATGAAAGTTTCAAATGCGTTAAGTGCCAGTAGAATTATTTTAGCACCGCTTTTTTTGATTGTTTTTTTCTTACCGAAATGGATTCACTGCGGTGAAAAAGTTATTATTTTAATTTTAATACCGCTTTTTATTTTTTTACAAATTACCGATTATCTTGACGGAAAAGTTGCTCGCCGCACAAACACGGTTACCGATTTCGGCAAGCACTTTGACCCCTTTTGCGATGCACTCGCAAATCTGACGATTATGTTTTGTTTTATGTCAGAAGATTTTTTTCCGCTGATTTTATACATGATTATTTTATACCGCGAGTTCGGCATTACTTTTTTGCGGATGCTGGCAAGTCAGCATTCGTTTTCAATTCCGGCAAAGATGGGCGGCAAAGTAAAAACGGTTTTGTACATTTCAAGCGCGGGGTTTTCACTTTTGATAAAACTTTTGGAAATTTTTTCGCTGATTGACACTTCAACATCACAAATACTCCGAACCGTCAACTTGGTACTGTACTGCGTTGCCATTGCACTTTCCGTTATCACGTTCCTTGATTATCTGAACGGATATCGAAAACGCGTTGTCCAAAAATAATGTATACCGCTTTTAAAAAGAGATGTCCCGTATGAAAAAAAATATTTTCTTTGTTGTGTTGTTCACTTCACTTTGCGCGCTGTCATGTAAAAATGCCGAACAACAAATTGTCATTGTATGGAGCAGCCGCCAAGAATTTGCGCGTTACTGCGAACTTTTTAATGCGTCGCAAGATAGCTACAAAATTATAACGCACTTTGTTGAAAGCCCTTCAACCGAACTTATCAATAAAAATACAAAACTTGAAAAACCCGATATTGTGGTCGGCTGCTGGTTAAAAGGAGCGGAGACCCGCAATAATTTTATTAATCTCAATTCGCTGCTAAAAGACGAAAAAATACAACCTGAAAATTTTTATCAAGAACTTTTAGATTTGGGAAAAAATGATTCGGCACAGTTACTGCTACCGGTGAGTTTTAATTTACCGGCAATTATTTTTAAAAAAGGTACCGTTAAACCGCCCGATGATTTTACCCTGTCGCTTGATGAAATGCAAAAATTTTCAGCTTCATACAATACCTTTGAACGGAACGGTTACACAAAAATGGGCTTTGCGCCGATTTGGAACGCAGACTTTTTGTATTTAATCTCCAAAGTGTATAATGCAAACTTTGAAGAACAGGATAATTCTTTTTCATGGAATGAAACTTCGTTGAAACTTGCAATAACCGCATTGCGGAAATTTACCACCGACACGAATACTTCAACAAAAGCGGAAACCGATTTTCAATTTAAGTACCTGTACAACAATCCCTATTCGGCAATCATCGGAGAACGCTGTCTTTTCCAATATGTGAAAAGCAATGAACTTTTAGCACTTCATCAAGAAAAAACCTCGCTCATTGATTTCCGTTGGTTTATGTTTAATAACAAAGTACCGCTGGATGATGAAATTATCTATGCGGGGATTTTCAAACACGGAAAAAATAAAGCGGGTGCAAAAGCATTTTTAACCTTTTTATTTTCTCCCGAAACGCAAAAGATGATTCTTGCCGATACTGCCACCACAAAACTTTCGGCGTTCGACTTCGGAATTGCGGGAGGATTTTCCAGTTTGCGTCCGATAACCGAAAGTGTTTTTCCGACTTACTATCCGCTGCTGCTCGCTCATTTACCGCAGAGCAAAAATTTTACCGCCCCGCATATTCTCCCAAGCAACTGGCTTACTATCAAAAGGGAAACCATTATTCCGTACTTGAACGCGGCAGTTGAAATCAACGTCGGTGATTCCGTTGATGCTTTTGACACGTTGGACGCTTTTATCAACACCGCAAAAAAGTAGATTTTATTTTTCAAACGCGGTATGAAAAAACAACCGATAAAAAACTTGTTTACCGCTTGAAAAATATACATCAATTCGTTATAATGCCGACCATAGTAGGGGGCACTTATGAGTAGTCGTTTTGGAGTTGGAGCTGCAATTTTGCATTTAGCTCTGGCATTTTTTTTAATCGTAACCGGTATTTGGGGGATTATGGGCAGCAGTAATCTGTTCGGCGGCATCACCGCATTCTTCAACGGTTCGCTTCGTACCGTCATCGTGATAGCACTTGCAGTTGCATCGTTAATTGCGGGCGTTCTCTTGTTTGTTGAGCTTTTTGGCGGAAACATTCCGGCAGTCGATGCAATTTTACTCGTTTTCACGATTTTATGGGCGGTGCAGTGCGTTTTGAATGTTATCGGTTCGGTCAGTTCCGCTTTTACAAACCCGAACGCCGTACTTTCGTTTTTGTACAAGCTGTCCTACGATTTACTGGTTTTAGCGGCGCTGATTATCTGCCAAAAACGTTTTAATTAGCGATAGAGGAATTTACGCCTTATAATCGGCGTTTTTTGCCGTGACTTTTTCGGGTGCCTTATGGAGGCACCCGTCTTTCTAGAAATCTGCCAGCTTCGGTGCCCGCGGGAACGGAATTACATCGCGAATGTTTCCCATACCCGTTACATACAGCAAGAGTCGTTCAAAACCCAAGCCGAATCCCGAATGCGGAACACTGCCGAATCGGCGCAAATCCAAAAACCACTCGTAATTCGATGCGTCCAGCTTAAGTTCGTTAATGCGAGCCAACAGTTTTTCGTAGTTTTCTTCACGCTGAGATCCGCCGATAATCTCGCCGAGTTCCGGCACCAGCACATCCATTGCCGCAACCGTTTTTCCGTCATCGTTTTGTTTCATATAAAAAGACTTAATTTCTTTTGGGTAATTCGTGACAATCACGGGACTTTTAAACACTTCGCCGGTTAAAAACTTTTCGTGTTCCGTTTGTAAGTCACAGCCCCAAAAGGGTTTGTAATCGAACGCATCGGCACGCTTTTCGAGTTCTTGTATCGCCTCAGTGTAGGTGATTTTTACAAACGGAGTATCGACCACATGCTGTAAGGTTTTTATGAGGTTCGGTTTAATGCGCTTGTCAAAAAATTGTAAATCCTCGCCGCATTTTTCCAAAGCCCATTTCAGCAAATAACGGATAAAACTTTCCGCAAGTTCCATGTTATCAGCTAATTCGAAAAAAGCCATTTCCGGTTCAATCATCCAGAACTCGGATAAGTGCCGTGTCGTATTAGAGTTTTCCGCCCGGAATGTCGGTCCGAACGTATAGATTCGGTTGAGGGCGGTCGCGTATGCTTCCCCTTCAAGCTGTCCTGAAACCGTTAAATAGGTTTTTTTACCAAAAAAGTCTTCCGAGTAATCAAATTCAAAATCATCCGGTGTTATCTTTTTTTCTAATGCTTTTTTTGCCAAAGCAGCATAGTCGAGCGTTGTTACCTGAAACATTTCGCCCGCACCCTCACAGTCGGAAGCAGTAATGAGCGGTGTATGCACATATTGAAAACCGCGTTCCTGAAAAAAGGTATGTACGGCAAACGACATTTGGCTGCGCATGCGGGCAACCGCACCGAAGGTATTGGTACGGGGACGCAAATGTGCGATCTCCCGCAAAAATTCCATCGAGTGCTGCTTTTTTTGCAAAGGATAATTTTCCGCATTTGCTTCACCGTACACCGAAAGGATTGCACCCTGCACTTCCACTTTTTGTCCCGCTCCCGGAGAGGCGACGAGTGAACCGACCACTTTCACGGAAGCTCCCGTCGAAATGCGTTTTAATTCTGCTTTCACGGTATTGTCGGTTTTATCTAAATCAAAAATAACTTGAATTGACGAAAAACACGATCCGTCATTTATTTCCAAAAAGGCTAAATTTTTTGTTTCGCGCTTGGTGCGAACCCATCCGCATACGGTAACTTCTTGTCCGTTCGCTTCCTGCTGTAAAATCTCTTTGACTAATGCTTTCATAATATTTCTAAGAATACCGCAAGCAGGGTAAAAAGTCAAGAGGTTGTTTTGTCCACGCCACGGAAATCAACTTTACAAGAATTTATCGTCTCTATAGTTTTTCGGCTTTTTTAGAAGTTAAACCGGTCATCGTAGATGATAAATCCTAATAGAGAAACGCTGATTAAAGGTTTTACACCATTAACAGCATTTCTCTATTCTTTCTCAATGAGTATCTGCCCATTTGCGAAACAACGATTTTAAAGGTGGCACTGATAAGGTAGCCTTTTAAAAATCTAACCTAAGTTTTTGAAAGGCAACCGTAATTGGCGATTGAATTAATCAGTTATCCTACAGCGTTTCGATACGTTTTATCAAATAGGGAAACACCGCTTCAAAGTCGACACCATACGTGTTGTAGTTTTCATGCGAAACGGTTTCTTTGATCGCGGCTTCAACAAAATCGGCAGCAAGCGAATATGCCTGCTGCAACGTTGCATCCCGCATCAAAGCGCCGACACACACGCTCGCAAAAATATCGCCGGTGCCGTGAAAACTTTTCGGCTGCTTGTTGTGAAAGTAATACGAAAAAGTTTTCGTTTCGCTGTTATATGCAGCAATACCGATTTTACCCTTTGTGCCCTTTATCGTCGATTGGTCGGAAGTAAACTCAACTCCTTTGAGCACCACCTGCTTTGCACCGAGTTTGCTCAAGTCCAAAAGCATATTTCGGATATACGTTTCATCGTACTCTCCCGCTTTTTTGTACGGAACCCCCAACATAAAAGACGCTTCCGTCATATTCGGTAGCACCACATCCGCAATTCCGACTAAACGTGCCATTTCGAACGCAAATTCCTGCGTAAACCCCGTATACAAAGCTCCGTTATCCGCCATGCACGGATCAACAATCCGCAACGTTTTTTTCGAAGCAAAATCCGCAAAGAGTTTTTTCATCAAATTGATTTGTTCAAACGAACCGAGATAGCCCGTGTAAATCGCATCAAAGGTAAAGCCTTCTTTTTTCCAATGCGCGCAAATCGGCGTAATTTCGTTCGTTAAATCGTGAAACGTAAAACCTTGAAACATCGTATGCGTTGAAAGAACCGCCGTCGGGATAATTGCCGTTTCAACTCCAAGCGCCGAAATAATCGGCAACGCAACCGTGAGCGAACATTTTCCCACACACGAAATATCCTGAATAGTAACCACTCGCTTCATATTTTTCTTCCTTAAATTTTTAGCTTATCTTTTCTATTATACTCCCGTTTTATTTTCTGTAAAGTAGTTTGTAAAATATTTTTTAGAAAAACCTCTCCTATGTCTGCAATAAGTTTCAACACCGGGAAAGCAAAACCAGCCGCTTAAAAAACAATAAAGAAAAATTTTTTTATACCGACAATTAAGGAAACGGTGATTAAAGGCTTGATGCCGTTTAACATCGTTTCCTTAAATTGTTTTTCAATGTTCTGTATAAGTGGCTCTGAACATTTGTGAAACAACGATTTTAAAGGTAGTACTAATTAATTCTCTATTGAATTAATCAGTGCCTCTTTGCAGAATAAAGGTGATGTATGCTTCATAATATTGTTTTTACCGATAATATTTTTATTGTATCACGGAGCTTGTCGTTGATTGCACAAAGCTTGCAGTTGGATTTTTCAGATGAGCTTTTTATTGCAAAATTTGAAGATGATATTGTGTTCTGCGCGGAAACAATAAAAAAAATATTCGAAAAATTGAGTTCGCAAGAACATTTGCATGATTACATTGACACAATGAAATGTTTATATTCCTGCACCTCCCGTTTTATTCAACTTATGACGGATTTAGAAATTGACAATAAAAATATTTTTCTCCAAAGTCCGGAAAAGATCGCTGAACTAAAAAAAGAAATGAGTGAAATTGAACGGGACATTTCAAAAAAAGTCAGAAACACCAACACGGACGCCGAAATTATCAACATCGTTTCGGAAATGGAACTGACGGAACTTTTGGATTTCGGCAATACCGTTATTCCGACAAAGTAAACTAATCGGTAAAAAATTATGCGAATAACCGGTGGAACTTTAACCAATCGACGAACGGACGTTCCGGCAGGCGAAGTTCGTCCCACGATGGATCGCGTCCGCGAATCCGTGTTTGCGATTTTAGGTGATTTAAGCGGTTTATCTTTTTTGGATTTATTTTCCGGTTCCGCAACCTGTGCGTTGGAAGCTTTTTCACGAGGAGCCTACCCTATCTGCATCGTTGAAAAAGATAAAAAGAAAATACCGGTAATTTTGAAAAATATTTCACTTGCCGATAAAGCGATCGACTGCAAGTTTATTGCGGCGGAACTTTTTGTTCAGCGGAACAAAATCGCATTTGATATTATCAACATCGATCCGCCGTACCGCTACGCGTACTACGATGAACTTTTACAAAATCTCGTTCACTCGCAAACGGTAAAAGACGGAAGCATTATGTTAGTGCAATATGCAAATGAAACCCGCATCAACGCTCCGGAAGTTCTCACTCACATTGACGAGCGGATGTTCGGACGAACCGTTGTTACTTTTTTTAAATACAACAAAAATCAAACCGAATAAAAAATCGCACCAATATTTTACGCAACGGCTGGAGCAGAAACTATTCGAGCGTTTTTTCAAATGTTTCTTTTAATCCGTCGCGCCACTGTTTTGATGCAACCGGTTCTTCAAAGTTAAATGTTTTTAAAATTTTAAACGATTTACGGTTGCGCGGATTTGTATCGGTAAACTGAACAATGCCGAACGTTCCTTTTCCGAGATAAATCAGCTCCGCATTTTCAGGAAGCGTTTCACTCGCCAAGATACTGTTACGCGCACAGTCAAAATGCATCGGCTGTTTACTGACCGAATCCGTCATTGCTTGTGTAATTTCCGTAATCGGTAATCCGCATTTCGGACAAATAAACTCACCGTAATCAATTATTTTTTTCGGTTCATGACTGTTTTTTTTTCGTCGATTGTTTTTCACAGTTCCCCTCGCAAAATGAGAATTTGGTTTGTAATAATCGTTGCAAGACGGTAGATGGCTCCTTCAATATATGCAGGGTCATCAAGTTTTGCACGAATCGCTGAAATATGGTAATCCGCTTCATATGAATCATCAGAACAAGAGGTGTTTGAATGAAACCTGTTTTGTTGCAACGACGCAAACGATTTTATTTTATTGGTTTTTGCTTTTTTTACAAGGGCATCTTCTGTTAAACTTTTATTCACCTGAGTAATCTCCAAAGGCATTTTCGATATATATAATCTCCGGTTCCACCGGTAAAAACGGATTCGTTTTTAAAACGGCAACATCAAAACTCATTGGCATCTGTTGATAGTGTGCATGACTTGCAAGAAAAAATTTTGCCGCAGTGACAATTTTTTCCTGTTTTTTTTCATTGATCAAAATACTTAAATTTTCAATATCGGTCTGCAGCATTGTTTTTACTTCAATAAATTTCAACCCCGTTGTATCAAGCGCAATAATATCAATTTCCGCCGTTCGGATACGGAAGTTTTTCTCCAAAATCGTCCATTGCTTTTTTTCCAAAAATGCACATACCGCCTGCTCGCCGCGGGTTCCAATTTCATTTGCCATATTGACTGCCTGTACTATTGTTATCGGCAAAAAATAAATAAGGGTAAGTATTTTATAACGGAGCGTATTGAATGAACAAATGTCCCCTACCCCGCCGATAACCGAATGATTGCAGCCCGCAATAATTCGTTTTCATTTATCGTATCACCGTGCTGTTTTTTTTCGCTCGCGAGATTTGCAATGCAGGTTTCAGCTCGACGGCGTTCAAAACCCATTTCCGTTAAAGCGATCACGAGATCGGCGTATTCACCGGCGGCGGCAGGTTCCGCAAAATCTTTTTCCGTGGTGAGTTTTCCTTTCAGCGTCAGTAAAATTTTTTGTGCCGTTACTTTGCCGATGCCCGGAACGCGTTTTAACTTTTCGGCATCTCCGGAATCCAGAATCCCAATCAAATCCGGCAGCTCAATATTTGAAAGAATTTTCACCGCCTGTTTCGGACCGATGCCGTTTACTTTCAGCAAATCCAGAAACAGCATCCGCTCCTTTTTTGACGTAAACCCGAAAAGCTGCATGCCGTTTTCTTGATGCTGGAGGTATACATACACTCGCGTCTTTTCGTTGACAATCAGCTTTTCGATACTCTTTGCCGGCATAATAAGTGACCACTCAATACTTCCGGTATCAAGAGCAATGCTGTCAGAATATTTTTCCGTTACCGTTCCAAGAAAACTGTTAAACATACTTTCACAACCATAGATATTTTATTGTATCGTAAAGCCGCATCAAGTGTCTAGTCCTCGCATTGCCAACTCTTTATCGGTATCACGCGTCTTTATTGTGTGCAGTTGTTCCACTAAGCGGCGTGCAGCAGGCGGATACTGTTTTGGTTCAAGATACCTTTTTGTGGGATTCTTTTTTACGGTAAAGTTATGATAGCAAGAAATAGAAGCGTCTTCTCTAGCAAAATCACGGTTAGTAACATAGTCCTTCTTTGAATCATACACATCATGACGACCGTAGTCATGACGCCCGCTATTTACCGTAACATACCAGATTTCATTCGTACCGTTTTTTGTGCATTCATAGCATTTCTGTCCGTCAACTGTAACGATTTTATCCGAGGCTTCTTCATTAACAACTTCAAACCATGTTTCATCGATCATTTTACTAAACGCTTCTTTGCCGGCAATTCATTTGATGCGGTAAACAAAGCTTTGAGCGGCACATTCATTATCGTGCTGCCGTTATGAAATTTTCGTTCGTTGATAATAGTCAGTAGTGTGTTTAAAATTGCGAGGCTCGCTTTCCAGATTTCATCCAAAAAAGCAATGTCGGCTTCAGGCAGCATATTTTCCGTAAGGAGGCACTGATTAATTCAATTGAGAATTAATCAGTGCCCACCTTTAAAATCTATTGTTTCGAAAATGTTCAGAATCTACCTTATTATGCTGAACATTGAGGAGCAATTAGAAAACGCCGATAAACGGCGTCAAGCCTTTAATCAGTGTTTCCTTAACGATTAAAACAATTATTTTATCGCCGAAGTGTACGGCACTCCGAGTTTCACCGCCAATTTTTCGAGCATATCGGTCGTCATCGTTTTGAGATCATAGGTCGGTTTCCACCCCCATTCGGCACGGGCAACGGAATCGTCGAGCGAGTTCGGCCAAGAGTCGGCGATTGACTGGCGAACGGGATCAACATCGTAACTCATCTTGAAATCAGGAATGTGTTTTTTAATTTCGGCAGCGATGGTTTCCGGTGCAAAGCTCATCGCGGTAATGCTGAACGCGTTTCGGTGATGCAGCTTGGAAGCGTCGGCTTCGAGCAGCGTCGTAATTGCGTTTAAAGCATCCGGCAAGTACATCATATCCATCAACGTACCTTCTTTGATGAAGCAGGTGTAAGCATGTTTTTTCAAGGCTTCGTAGTAAATATCAACGGCGTAGTCCGTCGTGCCGCCGCCCGGCAACGTTTCGTAGGAAATAAGTCCGGGGAATCGAACACCGCGCGTATCAACACCGTAGCGTTTAAAATAATAGTCGCATAAAAGCTCGCCCGCAACTTTTGTAACCCCGTACATTGAAGTTGGGCGCTGGATAGTATCCTGCGGGGTTTTATCTTTCGGGGTACTCGGACCGAATGCGGCGATGGAACTCGGCACAAAAAGCTGACATTTTTCTTCGCGGGCAATTTCCAGCATATTGTGTAAACCGTTCATATTAATATTATATGCAAGCTGCGGATTTTTTTCTGCGACAGCCGACAAAATAGCGGCGAGGTGAATAATCGTGTTGACTTGGTACTTTTTGCACAACTCAACGGTTTTTTTCGCATCCAACACATCGAGCAATTCAAAAGGACCTGCATCAATTACTTTCGGAATATCTTTTTTAACTACATCGGTTGCAACAACATTTGAATCACCGTACAGTTTTCGTAAATGCACTATCAGCTCGCTCCCGATTTGACCGAGCGATCCGGTTACCAAAATTTTTCTCATACAAAAGCCTCCATTTTGCTTTTATGTTTAAATTATAAATTCTTTTCAAAAATTTAGCAAGAGGTCGCATTTTATTCGGGTAAAAATGGATAAAAAGGAGCACCTGAAAATTACATGCAAGGTGCTTGACTTTGGGGGAAAAAGAAGTAGTATCAAAGGTAATAGATGGTACAGATTAATTCAATCGAGAATTAATCTGTACTTTCAAACGCTGTTAAACGGCGTCAAGCCTTTAATTAGCGTTTCCTCAAGCATATAAATATAAATTTATTTACTTGACTTTATTATATAAAAGAAACACCATAAAAGCGGCTAGTATACGTAACCGTACTACACAAATTTAAGGAGTTTCTTTATGGCTGGATTTAAATTTTCTGCGGAAAGTCAACCGCTTGAAAAACTGTATACAAAAGTGGATATGGAAGGTCATGAACTTTTTTCCGATCAACCGGAGAGTAACGGAGGAAGCGATCGGCAAGCCTGTCCGGTTTCGATTATGGTTGCAAGTATTGCTGCTTGCGAAAGTATGATTACTCGAAAACTTTCGGAAAAAATGCGTTTGAACATAAAAAATCACCGCATTGCAGTAGATGCCTATATTCCGGAAGGCTACGAAAAAGACGGGCGCGGTATTGAAAAACTGCATATCTCGTATATCTTTGACAGTGAAGAGCCGGATGAAAAACTTGAAAAGCTCGTTGCGAACATGGCAAAACTCTGCCCGATTGTAAACAGCATTAACACAAAAGCAAACATTACGCATGAAATTAAACGGCAAAGTTTATAGTGCAAGGGAAAGGTTCTTTTTTCTCCGTGTACTATAGTTTAGCTGACTTGAAAAATTCAAGTTAGCTAAACTCAGTCTTTTCCCTGTATTTTAACAAAAAAAAGATTATCCTCTTGACAAATTTTTTGTTTTCAGTATACTGGAAAGCATGCCAAGATAGCTCAGTCGGCAGAGCAACACCCTCGTAACGTGTAGGTCAAGGGTTCGATTCCCTTTCTTGGCTTTTTTTTATCTATCGGCTTCACGGAGCATTGCTCCCTGCCATTCGACCAAATCTACTTCTGCCAGTTTATTATCGCCTTTAATATCAGCCATTACCCGAAAAACAGGCTCCGTTTTTGATCCGCGCATCCAAATAAATCCGCACGGTTGTGCATCCGCAGCGTAAAACACGATTTTTAATCCGCCTTTTTCGGAAAGTCCGAAATCTTCTCGACAATCGAACTCACGCGTTCCTTTTGTGCCGAATACGCTATAAGAAACAAAGCCGTATTTTTGTGCAAGTTTATCTTTTTTATCCGCCCACTCGCGTTCAAAAATCTTTTGATACGCACGCTTCAATTTCACTTGATCGGTTTCACGGATCTGCAGCAGCGCGCGTTTTTCCTGCGTTGCCGTAGTCGTATACGGTGGCAGCGTCGCGATAATGTCTTGCAGTGTAAAATCCGTGCGGTATTTTTCCGGTTGACCGCAGCATTCACACCAGAGTCGGAAAGGCATCGGAAACACCAAAAGCTTTAAAATTGCAAAAAGCGTATTGAGCGGGTCGCGTACTTTTGCCGGAAACGTAATATTCCCGCCGTTTGAACCTTCGCCTAAAATCCGCACGAAGTACCCTTCTTCCTGCAAATGCAATGCTAAATTCACGACATTCGCTTCGCCGACTTCGGCGGTAAAAACGTGAGCATCAAATGCGTTCGCAATTTTCGCAATCCGAAAGGACGTCGCGCAGTTCACCGCAACAGCGACCGGCTTGTCCGAGAGTCGCGCCGCCCGAACGTAGCTCAGTTCCGAAAGCACGGAAAGGGCGAATACTTCCTGCGCGTTTAAAATAATCGGACGGTTTTGCGTACTATCCCAAAACACGAGGTTGCCTCGGTCGCCGTCGCAATCCGGCATGAGCGCAAAAAGGGGGCGCTTTCCCGCCGCGGCAAGTTCCGCCATTTTTGCGGCGGCAGGTTGTAAGTTTTCCCCTTCCGGTATAATGCCGTGGACGATTTCATTTTCATTTAAAAACACCGTTTCTAAACCGAACCTTTCAAACAAGGCGCGGTCAATCGAGTGAGAACGCGAGCTTCCGTTTAAATCATAGACGAAACAAAAATCTCCTGCAGCCGTTTTGTACCGCTTGATTGCTTCCGATAAATCGGTACAAAACGCCTCCTGCGATTGTGCATCCGCCGTTCCTGAAATCGTTTCAAGCATAAACCGATAGTAATGCTCCAAGGCGGTGGCTTTTTCTTTTTTTTCGTTTACACTCAAAGCCGCTTCGCACACGGGATTTGCTTTTCCGTTTTTTATGCTGATCGTTTGCCATACGGCGGAAAATGCTTCGGTAAAATACCGGCACTCGGTTTCACTGAAAAGCGGCAGTGTCGCGTGAAACGTTTTATCGTGCGGGCGGAATTGCGGGGTATACTGTGCAACGGCTTGCGAAAAAAGCGTAATTAACTCGCCCGCTTCGGTTCCGTCCAATACGCCGCCGTTTGTTAGACCGAACTTCAATCCGTTATGTCCGATGGGATTATGACTTGCCGAAAAATACAGGAACGGTACTCCGCTTTTTGCCGCATGAGCCATTATTTCGGGTGCGGCAGCAATTCCGGTAACCCGCACGGCAAGCTGCGTAAAAGCCTTTTCGGCTATCTGTACTATCATTGCTCCGGTCGGTCTCGTATCCCGACCGATGAGTACCGTGTCAAAGCCTCGAGAAAGCAAAAACTTTTCAAAACTCTTGCAAGCTAAAAAAATTAAAAACGCATCGGATTCCGAAATAAAGCCGGATCGACCGTTTTCGCCGTCAAGTTCAAACACTTTCCGCCAGCCGGAAACCGACAAAATAAATTCAGAAAAAGCTTTGTGTATTTCCAATTCAGTCATGGTGGAGATTATACTAAAAAACTGCGGGAAGTACAAGAAAGTTTTTAAAATCGCCGATGAAAAACGACTTGACTTTTCCTATCTTCTTTAGTATTATTTTATTAATTAGAATAATTTTAATCTTTTGGAGGATTATATGAAAATTACGATGGGTGGAAATGAAGTAAAACTTTCCGGAGAACCTTTAAAAGTCGGAGCAAAAGTATCTGATTTTTTGGTAAAAGATGAAGCATTACATAACGTAACGCTCGCAGACACAAAAGGCTTGCGCTTATTTGTTGCGGTACCGTCTCTGGACACGCCGGTGTGCGATACGGAAGTTCGCCGTTTTTATAAAGAAACGGAACACTTAAACAATGTTTCAGTCGCCGTTTTTTCAGTCGACACACCTTTTGCACAAAAACGCTGGTGCGCCGGAGCCGGTATCAAAAATTTATCGGTGTATTCGGACTTTTACAATCATTCGTTTGGAAAAGCATTCGGTATTTTGCTGAGCGACTCGGGGCTTTTGGCACGGGCGATTTTTATCATCGACGAGCATAATACGGTGATTTATTCGCAGGTGGTCAGCGAAGTTACGAATGAACCCGACTACGATGCGGTTTTAACCGCTTTGAAAAAAGCGTAGCGGTATCACGGCAACCGGTTTTCGCTTAAGGAGACACTGATTAATTCAATCGAGAATTAATCAGTGTCCACCTTTAAAATCTATTGTTTCGCAAATGTTCAGAATCTACCTTATTATACTGAACATTGAGAAACAATGAAGGAGATACTTTGCTTCTGCAAAAAACTTTGCTTCGCAAAGTTGCTATTAAGCGGCGTCAAGCCCTTAATCTGCGTTTCCTTTACGCGTTTCAAAAAATTTTTTGGCGGAGGCAATTCGTACTATAGTT
>ERZ1673752.2947-NODE-2947-length-17450-cov-9.382639_pt1 | contig 17450 bp, 10 predicted proteins | sample MGYA00580195_ERZ1673752 | MGnify/ENA primary metagenome ERZ1673752 (study PRJEB41218, sample SAMN15661744) | gut metagenome | host: Homo sapiens | place: Canada: London | collected 2015-08-20/2019-03-30 | study: EMG produced TPA metagenomics assembly of...
CAGGAAATCCTGACAGTTAAATCCGATGATGTGGTTGGTCGTGTGAAGACATACGAAGCAATCATCAAAGGTGAAAATATTCCTGAACCGGGAATTCCGGAATCCTTCAAGGTACTTCTTAAAGAACTTCAGTCACTCGGTCTGGATGTACGTGTCCTGGATGAGAACAATGAAGAAGTTCAGATCATGGAAAGTGTAGATTACGGTGATACAAACCTGAATCACATTATTGAAGGAGACAGACGCTACAATAACGACGAAGATTACGGCAAACACGGATACAGCAAGCAGGAATTCTCAGAAGGAGAACTGGTTGATGTAGAAGATGAGCCGGAGGAAGATGACAGCTTCGACGATTTTGATGGCGATATGAACGATGATTTTGATGACGACATGGATTTAGAATAGGAGGATGCCGAGAATGACAGAAACAAAAAAAGAACCAACGTATCAACCGATTTCATTTGATGCGATTAAAATAGGTCTGGCATCTCCGGAAAAGATTCTGGAATGGTCAAGAGGTGAAGTTACAAAGCCGGAGACAATCAACTACAGAACACTGAAGCCGGAAAGAGATGGTCTGTTCTGTGAGAAAATCTTCGGACCTAGCAAAGACTGGGAATGCCACTGTGGTAAATACAAAAAGATCCGTTATAAAGGTGTTGTATGCGACCGCTGTGGTGTAGAAGTAACAAAAGCAACTGTGCGACGTGAACGTATGGGTCACATCGCACTTGCAGCACCGGTTTCTCATATCTGGTATTTCAAAGGTATTCCGAGCCGTATGGGACTGATCCTGGATCTTTCACCGAGAACTCTGGAAAAAGTACTGTATTTCGCTTCTTATATCGTACTTGATAAGGGAGAGACAGATCTCTCTTACAAGCAGGTTCTTTCAGAAGCTGAATACCAGGAAGCAAGAGAAAACTGGGGCAATGGCTTCCGCGTAGGAATGGGAGCAGAAGCGATCAAAGAACTTCTTGAAGCGATCGATCTTGAAAAAGATTATGCTGAACTGCAGGCAGGACTTGAGGGTGCTACCGGACAGAAGAGAGCAAGAATCGTTAAGAGACTTGAAGTAGTAGAAGCTTTCCGCGAATCAGGAAACAAACCGGAATGGATGATCATGACTGCAATCCCGGTAATTCCGCCGGATCTGCGTCCGATGGTACAGTTGGATGGTGGACGTTTTGCAACATCTGACCTGAATGATCTGTACAGAAGAATTATCAACAGAAATAACCGTCTGAGAAGACTCCTTGAACTGGGAGCTCCGGACATTATCGTTAGAAACGAAAAGAGAATGCTGCAGGAAGCTGTAGATGCTCTGATCGACAATGGACGTCGTGGACGTCCGGTAACAGGTCCTGGAAACAGAGCACTGAAATCCCTTTCTGATATGCTGAAAGGTAAATCAGGACGTTTCCGTCAGAACCTGCTCGGAAAACGTGTTGACTACTCAGGACGTTCCGTTATCGTTGTAGGACCGGAATTGAAGATCTATCAGTGCGGTCTTCCGAAAGAAATGGCAATCGAGCTGTTCAAGCCGTTTGTTATGAAAGAACTTGTTGAGAGCGGAGCTGCTCACAATATTAAGAATGCTAAGAAAATGGTAGAGCGTCTTCAGCCGGAAGTATGGGATGTGCTTGAAGATGTAATCAAAGAGCATCCGGTTATGCTGAACCGTGCTCCTACACTTCACCGTCTTGGTATCCAGGCATTTGAACCGATTCTGGTAGAAGGTAAAGCAATTAAGCTTCATCCACTGGTATGTACCGCATTCAATGCCGATTTCGATGGTGACCAGATGGCGGTTCATCTTCCGCTTTCTGTAGAAGCTCAGGCTGAGTGCCGTTTCCTTCTGCTTTCACCAAACAACCTTCTGAAACCGTCTGATGGTGGTCCGGTAGCTGTTCCTTCACAGGATATGGTTCTTGGTATCTACTATCTGACGCAGGAAAGACCGGGAGCCAAGGGAGAAGGAAAAGTATTCAAGAGTGTGAATGAAGCGATCCTTGCTTATGAAAACGGAGTTGTAACTCTTCACTCAAGAATCAAAGTACGTGTGACAAAGACGATGCCGGATGGGACAAAGAAGACCGGTACAGTAGAGTCTACACTTGGACGTTTCATTTTCAACGAAATCATTCCGCAGGATCTTGGTTTTGTTGATCGTGAAAAAGAAGGAAATGAACTGGTTCTTGAAGTGGATTTCCATGTAGGAAAGAAACAGCTGAAACAGATTCTTGAAAAAGTTATTAACACACATGGTGCGTCAGCTACAGCTGAAGTACTTGACCATGTAAAATCAATGGGATACAAGCTCTCTACAAGAGCAGCTATGACTGTATCTATTTCAGATATGACTGTACCGCCACAGAAACCGGAACTGATCGCAAGAGCACAGTCAACGGTTGATAAGATCACACGTAACTTCAAACGTGGTCTTATTACAGAAGAAGAGCGTTACAAAGAGGTTGTAGAAACCTGGAAAGAAACAGATGATGAGCTTACAGAAGCCCTTCTTACAGGACTTGATAAATACAACAATATCTTCATGATGGCAGATTCCGGAGCCCGTGGATCTGACAAACAGATCAAACAGCTTGCAGGTATGCGTGGACTTATGGCGGATACAACCGGTCATACGATCGAACTGCCAATCAAGTCAAACTTCCGTGAAGGTCTGGACGTACTGGAATACTTCATGTCTGCGCATGGAGCTCGAAAAGGTATGTCAGATACTGCCCTTCGTACAGCCGATTCAGGATACCTGACAAGACGTCTTGTTGACGTATCACAGGATCTGATCATCCGTGAGGTTGACTGTGTAAGCAAAGATGCCGAAATTCCGGGAATGTATCTGCATGCATTTATGGATGGAAATGAAGAAATCGAAAGTCTTCAGGAACGTATTACAGGAAGATATTCATGCTATACAATCTGTGACAAAGATGGCAATGTTCTTGTAAAGGCAAACCACATGATCACACCAAAACGTGCAGAAAAGATTATGAAATATGGTGTGGATGAAAATGGAAATTCACCGCTTAAGAAAGTGAAAGTCCGTACAATCCTGACCTGTAAATCACACATTGGTATCTGTGCGAAATGTTATGGTGCCAATATGGCAACAGGTGAACCGGTACAGGTTGGTGAAGCTGTCGGTATTATCGCAGCTCAGTCAATCGGTGAACCTGGTACACAGCTGACCATGCGTACTTTCCATAGTGGTGGTGTAGCCGGTGGAGATATCACACAGGGTCTTCCTCGTGTCGAAGAACTTTTTGAAGCAAGAAAGCCGAAAGGTCTTGCTATCATCACAGAAATCGCAGGTGTTGCAAACCTGAACGATACAAAGAAGAAGCGTGAAATCATCGTTACCAATCAGCAGACAGGTGAGACAAAGACTTATCTGATTCCTTATGGATCACGTATTAAAGTACAGGATGGAGCTGTTCTGGAAGCCGGTGACGAGCTTACAGAAGGTAGCGTGAACCCACATGACCTTCTTAAGATCAAAGGTCTTCGTGCTGCACAGGACTACATGCTTCAGGAAGTACAGAGAGTATACCGTTTGCAGGGTGTAGAAATCAATGATAAGCATATCGAAGTTATCGTTCGTCAGATGCTGAAGAAGATCCGCATCGAAGAAAGAGGGGATACTGAATTCCTTCCGGGAACAATGGTGGATGTCCTTGAGTTCAACGATGTAAATGAACAGATGGTAACAGAAGGTAAAGAACCTGCAACAGGAGAACAGATCATGCTTGGTATTACCAAGGCATCCCTGGCAACAGATTCCTTCCTGTCAGCTGCATCTTTCCAGGAGACAACCAAGGTTCTGACTGAGGCTGCTATCAAAGGTAAGGTTGACCACCTGATCGGTCTGAAAGAGAACGTCATTATCGGTAAACTGATTCCGGCAGGAACAGGTATGAGAAAATACCGTGACGTTAAACTTGATACAGGTCTTGGTATGGATATGGACGACGAAATCAGTTTTGATGATTTTGATATGGATGATGATACTGAGTCTGAAGTATCGGCAGAGACAGCAGAAACTGTTGAAACCGAAGAAAATGCTGACGAAACAGTTACAGTTGAAGAATAGGCTTTATATGCTAAGAGAGGCAGATACGTTGAATGGCGTGTCTGCTTTTCTTGCTTTAAAGACATGAAAAACAAAAATATTTGAAAAATAATTCCGATTCTTTAACACTTTACAAAAATAAAGGGTTGCAAAATATGAAAAAATACAGTAGCATATAAATAATCAATCGAAAATCAGGGGGTGTGATATGCTGGATTTAGCTCATATTGGTGAACGGATCAGAGAATGCAGAAAAAAGAAAATGATGACAATCCGGGTTTTGGGAGAATATACAGGACTTTCAGCGGGCTATCTGAGTATGCTGGAACAGAATAAGACATCTCCGAATGTGGACAGTCTTGCGCGAATTTGTGAAGCACTGGATATTGATATACAGTATGCACTGGAAGGGGAAATGCCGGGAAAGACGGTTATACACAGAGAAGAAATGAGTAAGCATCTTTATCCGGAAGAAAATATGACGGTTGAGGTTGCAGACTTTGGTCAGGGAGAATCGATTTTTGAATATATTACGATTGAACCGGGAGAATCTGCGAAAAAAGAAGAATATCGTCATGTCTTTTCGGAAATGTGTATGGTGATAAAAGGAACTCTGAATGTAGAGGTGGAAGGAAAAATTTGCAGTTTACATCCGGGAGACAGTGTATATATAAAGAGCAGAGAGCGTCATAGTATTTCCAATCCCGGAAAAGAACCTTGTGTCAGTATATGGGTATATCACCGGGATGTACCAAGACGGTTTGAAAGGAATGAAAATAAAATTGTGAAATAAATAGCATTCCTCTTGACAATCTTAGAGTATGGTTCTATAATAAGGAAAATTACACATATGAATAAATATTCATCTAAGTGAATTTACAAAATTGAACTGTTAAAACGGAGTTTCTTCGAAATTCACGCAACTCTGAAGACAGTGTTATTTACGAAAGTGTATAAAGACTGATTTTATACATACAATACGGACAATCTAATAATTAAACATAGACGTCATAGCGTGAAACTATGACCTTTGAAAGAAGACAAGGACGTCATGATGCAAATCATGGCGTTCTTTTGTTTACACTACTAGACTGTGGTCTAGTAAAGTATTACATTGTCGCAGAGGGACGGACATATCTGGTAAATATACCGTATCAGAAGAACAAAAGTACATGAGAGGAGAACAAAAATGGACAGATTAACTCAATTGCGAGAGTACATGGAAAAAGAAAGACTGGATGCGTTTTATATTGCAAAGCCGGCGAATGTACGTTGTATCAGCGGATTTACGGGGGAAGACTCATTCCTTTTTATCACAAAGGCGAATCAGTATTTTATCACTGATGCAAGATACACAGAGCAGGCATCTTATGAATGTCCGGATTACGAACTTGTAAACTGGCGAATCAATTTTGGCTGCAGCATGGGGAAAGCTGTTGCATATTGCGCAGACAAAGATGGAGTTAAAACAATTGGATTTGAACAGGATCATCTGACATTTGAAAAATGGAACTCTATGCAGGCTGAACTCAGTGCTGAGATGGTTCCGACGCTGAACGTAATCGAAGGCTTCCGCGCGATCAAGACGCCGGAAGAGATCAAGAACCTTACCGTTGCCTGCGATATCGCATCCAGAGCATTTGAAAAAATTATAAAAGACATCCGTCCGGGTGTGACAGAAAAAGAAATCGCATCCAGACTTGCACATTACATGGTAATGGAAGGTGCAGATACCAAACCGTACGGTGGAATCGTTATTTCAGGAGCAAAGAGCTCTCTGCTTCACGGGATTCCGGACAGTAAGCCAATCGAATACGGAGATTTCGTATTGATGGATTATGGATGCCAGTACAAAGGCTATCTTTCAGATATGACAAGAACAGTAGTTGTCGGCAAGGCAGACGCCAAACAGAGAGAAGTGTATGATCTCTGCCGTCGTATGACAGAAGATACAGAAGCATCTGTAAGAGCCGGTGTGACAGGAACTTCCTGCTATGAAGCTTCACTTGAAGCAATCAAAGATACAGAATACCTTCCGTATAATTATACAGGAATCGGTCATGGAGTTGGGCTGTTCGTCCATGAACTTCCGAATATCGGACTGAACTGTGAGAATATCTTACAGGAGAACAGCATAATGACAGTAGAACCAGGACTTTATATTCCGGGTTGGGGTGGTGTCAGACTTGAGGATCAGGGCATCATCACAAAAGACGGATATGAAAACCTGATCAGTGCTACACATGAGCTAATAGAATTATAAATGAAAAAGGAGGACAACATTTATGAAAAAGAAATTATTAGCAGCTTTACTTGCTACAGCAATGACAGTAACAATGTTTGCTGGCTGTGGTACACCGGGATCCAAAGATTCCAAGAAAGATGACAGCAGTGCTTCATCAGGAAAGAAGAGAATTACTTACACACTTCGTGAAGACCTTCCTTCTATGGATCCACAGAACAGTAACTCTATCTCATGTGCAACAGCAGAAATCTGCACCTATGCGATGCTGACACGTAACGTGGAAGGCGAAATCAAACCAGATGCAGCTGAAAGCTGGGATATTTCAGATGACGGACTTACTTACACATTCCACCTTCGTGATGGACTGAAATGGTCTGACGGAGAAGATGTAAAAGCAGGCGATTATGTTTATGGTATCCAGAGACTTATGGATCCAGAAATGGCAAGCGATTACGCATTCATCGGATATATCCTCAAAAACGGTGCAGAAGTAAATAGCGGTTCTGTGCCTGTCGATGAACTTGGCGTATCTGCACCAGATGACAAGACAGTTGTTATCGAACTTGCACATCCGGCTACATACTTCCTTAGTATGGCTGCTATGGCAACATTCGGTCCTACAAGAAAAGATTATGTAGAAAAATACGGAAAAGAATATGCAGCTGATCCGGAAAAATCTGTTTATAACGGACCGTTCAAGATGACAGAGTGGAAACACGGCGATGAAATGATCCTTTCTAAGAATGAAAATTACTGGGATGCAGACAGCATCAAGCTTGATGAAATCTGCGTAAAGACAGTTGCAGATGCTAAGACAGCGGTTGCTATGTGGGAACAGGGCGAAGTTGATATCACAGTTGTACCTACTGAAATGACAGATCAGTATACAGAAAATACTGAATTCTACTATACAGGTGCAGATGATTACATCATGCTCAACATGTCAGAAGACAGACCGCTTGCTAACAAGAACTTGAGATTTGCTTTGAACTATGCAATCAACAGAACAGAATACAACAAGCTGGTTAACAATGACGTATATGACGTTGCACAGAGACTTGTACTTCCAAACGTGCAGGCGGCAGATGACCAGACATACGGAGAAGCTTATCCATATACACCATTCCCGGCAGAAAATGATAATGATAAAGCAAAAGAATATCTGGATGCAGCAATGAAAGAAATGGGCGTTTCTAATCCGGCAGATATCAAGATTACTCTTCTTACAACTGATACAGATGGTGCTAAGAAGCAGGCTGAAGTTCTTCAGGAACAGTATCAGAAGAACCTTGGTATTACAGTAGAAATTAACCAGGTAACTTACAAACAGAGACTTCAGATGGAAACTGAAAAAGATTACGATATGGTAGTAACAGGATGGGTTCCGGACTACTCTGACGCATACTCTTATCTGGAACTGTGGATCAGCGATGGCCAGTATAACCACTCTGGATATGCGAACGCTGAATACGACAAGCTTCTTAAAGATTCTCAGACAGAGACAGATGCTAAGACAAGACAGGATATGCTGTTCCAGGCAGAAAAGATCTTCCTTGAAGAAGATTCCGCTCTTGTACCGCTTCAGTTACGTAGAGACCAGTATCTGATCAATCCGAAGATTTCTAACTTCAATGTATACTTTGTCGGATATGATTTCGATCTGGTATATGCAGACATCAGCGAATAATACAGTTGGATGGTAACATACCTTGCGGTCGGCGCGGACTTACTGGTCCGCACCGGCTGCTTATTTGAGGGTTTTGATTATTTCGAGGGGTAGATTTGGTATGTATCAGCCAATAGGAAGTATGTGAAATAATCAAAGCTATCAAATAAAGAAAAATGAAGGGAGACAAAAGAATGGCAAAATATATAGCTAAACGAGTTGCATTAGCCATCGTAACACTTTTGGTACTTACAAGTGTTGTATTCGTCCTGGTTCGTCTGATGCCGGGAGATCCGTTCTCAAGTGACAAGATGACACCGGAGATCAAAGCGAATCTGGAAGCTTACTATGGTTTGGATAAACCGCTTGCAGAGCAGTATATAACTTATATGAAGAATGTGCTTCATGGTGATCTGGGGTATTCTATGAAGTATGAAAGTCAGACAGTTAACCGTATTATTGCTGACTCATTCCCATACTCAGCAGACCTGGGAATCCGTTCACTGTGCTTTGCACTGTTCTTCGGACTGATCCTTGGAATTGTAGCAGCACTGAATCGAGGAAAGAAACTGGACTTCGTCTGTATTTTGATTGCGATCATTGGTACATCGATTCCTGACTTCATCATGGGATCTGTACTTCAGTATTTCTTCGGAATCAAATGGCAGATTCTTCCGGTTGCGCAGTACACAAGCTTTAAGCACACAATTTTACCGTCAATCGCGGTTGGATTCTATACACTGGCATCCATTTCCCGTCTGATGCGTTCCAGTATGCTGGAAGTTGTATCTTCAGATTATACAAAGACAGCACGTGCGAAAGGTTTATCGGATTTCCGAATTACAGTTAAACATCAGATCCGTAATGCGATCACACCGATCATTACCATTATGGGACCGACAGTTGCATCTGTATTAACAGGAACATTCGTAATCGAAGCCCTTTTCGCAATCCCTGGAATGGGAAAACATTATGTAGACAGTATTAACATGGCAGATTATACACTGGTTCTTGGTATGACGATCTTCTACGGAGCATTCCTGATCGTATCAATCCTGATTGTAGATATCTTATACGGTATTGTAGATCCGAGAATCCGTCTGAGTGGTAAAAAAAGGTAGGTGACGAGAAATGGCAGAAATTACAAAAGAACAGTTTAAAGTTGTAGGAAAAAATACAAAGACAATGGAGTCTATTTCCCGTCCGAATATTGGTTACTGGCAGGATGCATGGAGACGAATCCGCAAGAATAAGATTGCATTCTTCTCATTGTGCCTGATTGGACTTTATGTACTTATGGCGATCTTTGTTCCAATGTTCAGCAAATATGACATTGCAACACAGAGTGTGGCAGAGATGAACCAGAGCTTTTCAAAAGCACATTGGTTTGGAACAGACTCTCTTGGACGTGATCTCTGGGTTCGTGCATGGTCTGGTGCGAGAGTATCTCTGACAATTGGTTTTGCAGCCAGCATCATCAATGCAATCGTTGGATCTATCATGGGTGGTATCTCAGGATTCTACGGTGGCAAGATCGATATGGTTATCCAGCGTGTCGTTGACGTATTATACGGAATCCCAAGTCTGATCGTTACCATTCTTCTTATGGTAGTTGTTGGTAACGGTGTACACTGTTTGATTCTTGCTATGTGTTGCGTCGGATGGATCGGTGGATGTCGTTTCGTTCGTGGTGAAGTATTAAAACTGAGAGAATCTGATTTCGTATCTGCAGCCAAGATCCTTGGTGTGCCGGATATCGTAATCATTGTAAAACATATTTTACCGAATATCATGGGACTTATCATTACAAACCTGACAATGGCTATTCCGGGAGCTATTTTCCAGGAGGCATTCCTGAGCTATATCGGTCTGGGTATCAAACCACCGAACTGCAGCTGGGGTGTACTTGCAAAAGACGGAATCGCACAGCTGAGAATTCATCCGTACCAGGTATTTGTACCGGCATTCCTGATTTGTACAACAATGCTTGCGCTGAATCTTCTTGGTGATGGACTTCGTGATGCATTTGACCCGAAACTTAGAGGAACCGAGTAGGAAGGAGTATAGAAGATGGAAAATTTATTGGAAGTAAAAAATCTGCAATTCTCTTTCCGTACATACGGTGGAGTTGTAAAAGCTGTTCGTGATGTCAGCTTTGAAGTCCGTCCGGGAGAAATTCTTGGTATAGTTGGAGAATCCGGATGTGGAAAGAGTGTTACCTCTCAGTGTCTGATGAGACTGAATCCGGAACCGCCTGGATTCTTTGAAGGCGGAGAGATTCTTTATAAAGGAAAAGATGTTCTGAAAATGAACAAAAAAGAACTTCGTCAGTTCCGTGGAAAAGAGATCAGTTATATTTTTCAGGATCCTATGACCTCATTGAACCCGACAATGCGTATCGGAAAACAGATTGAAGAAGTATTCGTCGGAAGAAAAGGTATGAGTGCGGCTGAGAAAAAAGCAAAAGCACTTGAAATCCTTAAAATGGTAGGTATCTCTGATGGAGAACGCCGTTACAAACAGTATCCACATGAACTTTCAGGTGGTATGAAACAGCGTGTTATGATCGCAATCGCTCTGGTAGGAAGCCCGAGCATCGTTATTGCCGATGAGCCGACTACTTCTTTGGATGTTACAATTGAAGCACAGATTCTTGATGTACTGAAAAATCTTCAGAAAACACTTGGGACATCTATTATCCTGATCACACATGACCTTGGTGTTATCGCAAAGCTTTGCGACCGTGTACTGGTTATGTATGGAGGAAAGATCGTAGAACGTGGATCTGTAGATGAGATTTTCTATGATACAGCACATCCTTACACAAAAGGACTTATGCATTCAATTGCCAAACTGGATACAGCAAAAGGCCACAAATTGCAGCCAATCGAAGGAACACCTCCGGATCTGTTTGCACCTCCGAAAGGATGTCCGTTCGCAGCAAGATGTGAATACTGCATGGAAATCTGTAAAGATATGCCACCACAGACTTATGAGCTTTCAAAAGAACATGAAACCTGTTGCTGGCTGCAGCATGAATATGCACCGGATACAGACATGAGAAGAAAAGTAACTGAGAAAGGAGAGGTGTAAAATGGAAAATACAGAAAAAAAACAGCCTCTCGTACAGGTGAAAAACTTATGTAAATATTTTGAAATCAGCCGTAAAGAAACCTTAAAAGCGGTTGATGATCTTACATTTGATATTTATAAAGGTGAGACAGTCAGCCTGGTAGGTGAGTCCGGCTGTGGTAAATCTACAACAGGACGTACCATGATCAAGTTATACAATCCGACTTCGGGAAATGTATATTATGATGGAAAAGATATTTTCAAATACAATCATGCAGAGCAGAAAGAATTCTGTAAGAAGGTACAGATGATTTTCCAGAACCCGTATTCATCACTGAACCCACGTATGACTGTTAAGGATATCGTTGGAGAAGGTCTGAAACAACATGGAATGTCAACAAAGGATGCAGATGCAAAAGTAGAGCAGCTGCTTGCTACAGTTGGTCTTAATAAAGATCATATGTCACGTTTCCCACACGAATTCTCAGGTGGACAGAGACAGCGTATCGGTATCGCACGTGCTCTTTCTGTTGATCCGGAATTCATCATCTGTGATGAGCCGATTTCAGCTCTTGATGTGTCTATCCAGGCACAGGTTATCAATATGCTGAAAGAACTGCAGGAAGAAAGAGGACTGACTTACCTGTTTATCGCGCATGACCTTAGTGTCGTAAAATATATTTCTGACCGTGTAGTTGTTATGTACCTCGGAACAATGGTCGAGACTGCTGAGACAGATGAACTTTATGCTCATCCGATGCATCCATATACACAGGCACTGCTTTCTGCAATCCCGGAAGCAGATCCGAATAAAGCAAAAGCGAACCAGCGTATTCCGATCAAGGGTGAGATCCCAAGCCCGATCAATCCGAAGAACTGCTGTCGTTTCGCTGAGAGATGTCAGCATGCGACAGAACGCTGCTTTAAGGAAATGCCGCAGATGAAAGAGATTGCTCCTGGACATAAGGTGGCATGCCATCTTGTAGAAGATAAATAAAAAGTAGTAATATAATAAAGAAGGCGAAGGACTTAAGAAGAGTTCTTCGTTTTCTTTTTGTTTTATGAGAAATTCCGATGGAACTTTCTGTGAAAAAACACTATATGCCTTGGCAGATTAAAAAATTTCCAGAAGAATTGTGCAGAATCACAAAATACGGATTGACACGAAAATATTGACAATATAAGGTAAAAACGATATTATATAGAGATGTAATTGTAATTAAAGTGTCATATCGTGTAATAGTTATGTAACAAATGAAAGTGAGTGTATATGGAACAGAGAAAATCAGCAAGGAGAAGATCGTCTGATGGAACTTCTAATAGAAATATGCGAAGTATCAATAACAGCAGAGAAGTAAGCAGACGGGCTAAGGGGAAGAACCGGTATGCTTATGAAGAAGACCGAAGATCTGCCCGATATTATGATGATGAGGAAGATTACTACAGAGAACGACCGAAAAAGAAATCATCTTCGAATGATAAGAAGAAAAGAAGACCGGAAGAAGACTATCAGAATATAAGAAAGATGTCTGACCCGGAGAATAATAAGAATCGTAAAAATAAACGGCGCAGAGGAAGAAAGAAAAATCGGGTAAGCAGAACGATTGGAATTATACTTGCAATTATCCAGTTTATCCTGTCTGTAGTACTTGCAGTGAATGTGATGCTGTTCAATGTACTTACTTCTACTTATTTCCTGGTACTGATCGGAGTGCTGCTGATCCTGCTTGGAATTACCTTGCTGACACAGATAGCGGCAAAAGGAATTGGCGGAAAGATATTCTGTATACTGATCTGCATCATTCTGGGAGTGGGTTCTTTCTATATAGGAAAAGTAAATAATGCATTCCAGAAGATTACCGGAAGTAATAAGAAAACAAGTTCCATGGTAGTTGCGGTAAAGGCGGATGATAATGCAGATACTTTATCAGCAGCAGCCGGATATACATTTGGTGTTCAGTATGCGACTGGTGGAGACCAGACGAAATCGGCAGTCAAACAGATTGAAAAGGAACTGGGACAGAACATTACTCTTCAGGAATACAGTAATCTGGGAGAAGAAGCACAGGCATTATATGACGGAGAAGTAGATGCGATTATCTACAACTCAGCTTACAGTAATATTATCAAGGAACAGTATTCAACCTTTACAAAGGATACAAAGGTTATTTATAAGCACAATATTGTTGTTGAAATTGAAAGCGATACATCTGATGAAAGCGTTACAAAGCCATTTGCGGTTTATTTGAGTGGTATTGATACAAATGGTGATATCACAGAACAGGGACGAAGCGATGTCAATATCGTAGCGGTTGTCAATCCGACGAGCCATCAGGTATTACTGATTACGACCCCTAGAGATTATTATGTACCAATCCCGGGAGTATCCGGAGGACAGGACGACAAACTGACACATGCAGGAATCTATGGTGTAGATGTGTCTATGCAGACGCTGGAAGCACTTTATGATACAGATATCGAATTTTTCGGAAGAGTTAATTTTACATCTATGACCAGTGTGGTTGATGCACTTGGCGGACTGGATGTTGAATCAGATCTCGAATTTGATACAGGATGGGAGTCGGGTGCAGAGATTCATGTAAATGAAGGAATGAATCATTTTGATGGTATTAGTGCACTTGCTTTTTGCCGTGAACGTCAGGCACTGCCAGACGGGGACAACGGAAGAGGAGTCCATCAGCAGGCAGTTATCACTGCAATCATTAAAAAGATGATGTCACCGGCAATGCTCCGTGGGGCAAGCGATATTATTGAAAGCGTCAGCGATGGTGTGGATACGAACTTTACTTCCAGCCAGATCCAGTCGCTGATCAAGACTCAGCTCAGAACCAATGCAAAATGGAATATTTATTCCGTGGCAGCGGATGGAACCGGGGGAACAGATATCTGCTATTCTTCAGGAGATGAAGAGCTTTATGTAACGTATCCGGATGAAAATTCAGTGGCTGAGATCATTGGATTGATCAAAAAAGTAAAAGACGGAGAAATAATCGAAGGATCCGTAAGTACAGAATAAAAATGAAGAAAAAGTCAAGGTATGATTTGGAAAATATTTTTCAGAATACCTTGACTTTTTTTTTGCGATATACTACAATAAACAAGCGTGCGAAAAACGATGCACTGTTTTTCTGCGCATTTTAAACAGAACTTGTTTAAAATCGTAACCAATTATTACTTCATAGGAGGTGAAAGAGATGCCAACATTTAACCAGTTAGTAAGAAAAGGTCGTCAGACAGCTGTAAAGAAATCTACTGCACCGGCTCTCCAGAAAGGATACAATTCTTTGAAGAAAAGAGCTACAGACACATCTGCACCACAGAAGAGAGGTGTGTGTACAGCAGTTAAGACAGCTACACCGAAGAAACCGAACTCAGCTCTCAGAAAGATCGCCAGAGTACGTCTTTCAAACGGAATCGAAGTAACAAGCTACATCCCAGGAGAAGGTCACAACCTTCAGGAACATAGCGTTGTTCTTATCCGTGGAGGAAGAGTAAAGGACCTTCCGGGTACAAGATACCATATCGTTCGTGGAACACTTGATACAGCAGGTGTTGCAAAGAGACGTCAGGCTCGTTCTAAATACGGAGCAAAGAGACCAAAAGACGCAAAGAAATAAGCACTTGATTTTAGTGTAAAACGAAACTAAATCGTATCACAAACAGAACTATGAGAATAGTTGGTTGCGGGTTTAATTCAGATATCGCCTGCCACGTGGCAGGCATCGGAGATTGTCCCGCCAACGATACACATAGAAAGACACATGTGAGTACCGATGAATTATTCACGCAAAGCAAAGCTTTGCCAATATGTATAAGGAGGGAAGAACCGTGGCACGTAAAGGACATACTCAGAAAAGAGACGTATTAGCGGATCCGTTATACAACAACAAGGTAGTTACAAAGCTTATCAACAACATCATGCTTGACGGTAAGAAAGGTGTAGCTCAGAAAATTGTATACGGAGCATTTGACAAAGTCGCAGAGAAAGCTGAAAAACCAGCTATCGAAGTATTTGAAGAAGCAATGAACAACATCATGCCTGTACTTGAAGTAAAGGCAAGACGTATCGGTGGAGCTACTTATCAGGTACCGATCGAGGTAAGAGCAGACAGAAGACAGGCTCTTGCACTTCGCTGGCTTACACTGTACTCTCGTAACAGAGGCGAGAAGACAATGGAAGAAAGACTTGCAAATGAAATTCTTGATGCGGCTAACAACACTGGCGCATCTGTAAAGAAGAAAGAAGACATGCACAAGATGGCAGAAGCAAACAAAGCATTTGCTCATTATCGTTTCTAATTATAGGAGGAAAAAATCTTGGCTGGAAGAGAATATCCATTAGAGAGAACCAGAAATATCGGTATTATGGCGCATATTGATGCTGGTAAGACCACTCTTACAGAGCGTATCTTATACTATACCGGTGTTAACTATAAGATTGGTGATACTCATGAAGGAACTGCTACCATGGACTGGATGGAACAGGAGCAGGAAAGAGGTATCACGATCACTTCAGCAGCTACAACATGTCATTGGACACTTGAAGATCATACAAAACCGAAAAAAGGTGCTCTTGAGCATCGTATTAATATCATTGATACTCCGGGACACGTTGACTTCACTGTAGAGGTTGAACGTTCACTTCGTGTACTGGATGGTGCTGTAGGTGTATTCTGTGCTAAGGGTGGTGTTGAGCCTCAGTCAGAAAACGTATGGCGTCAGGCAGACACATACAACGTACCAAGAATGGCCTTCATTAACAAGATGGACATCTTAGGTGCAAACTTCTACAACGCTGTAGAACAGATTAAGACAAGATTGGGTAAGAACGCTATCGTTCTTCAGTTACCAATCGGTAAAGAAGATGATTTCAAGGGAATCATCGACCTTATGGAAATGGAAGCTTACATCTACAATGATGACAAGGGTGATGACATCACAGTATGTGAAATCCCAGATGACATGAAAGAAGATGCTGAGCTTTACCATACAGAACTGGTTGAAAAGATTTGCGAATTGGATGACGAACTTATGATGATGTATCTTGAGGACGAAATCCCGACAGTAGATCAGCTCAAAGCAGTTCTTAGAAAAGCTACTTGTGAATGTACAGCAGTACCGGTTTGCTGTGGATCTGCTTACAGAAACAAGGGTGTTCAGAAACTTCTGGATGCAATCGTTGAATATATGCCGGCTCCGACAGACATCCCGCCAATCCAGGGTGTTGACGAAGATGGTAATGAAGTAGTAAGACATTCTTCAGATGAAGAACCTTTCTCTGCACTTGCATTCAAGATCATGACAGACCCGTTCGTAGGTAAGCTTGCATATTTCCGTGTATATTCAGGAACTATGAATTCAGGTTCTTATGTATTGAACGCTACAAAGAATAAAAAAGAACGTGTTGGACGTATCCTTCAGATGCATGCTAACAAGAGAATGGAATTGGATAAAGTATATTCAGGAGACATCGCAGCAGCGATCGGATTCAAGTTCACAACTACAGGTGATACAATCTGTGATGAACAGCATCCGGTAATCCTTGAATCTATGGAATTCCCAGAACCAGTTATCGAGCTCGCTATCGAGCCTAAGACAAAAGCTTCTCAGGGTAAACTTGGTGAATCTCTTGCAAAACTTGCAGAAGAAGACCCAACATTCCGTGCTCATACTGATCAGGAAACAGGTCAGACAATCATCGCCGGAATGGGAGAACTTCATCTTGAAATCATCGTAGACAGACTTCTTCGTGAATTCAAGGTAGAAGCTAACGTAGGTGCTCCTCAGGTTGCTTACAAAGAAGCATTTACAAAACCAGTTGACATTGATAGCAAATATGCTAAACAGTCAGGTGGACGTGGACAGTACGGACACTGTAAAGTTAAATTTGAACCAATGGATGTCAATGGTGAAGAAACATACAAATTCGATTCTACTGTTGTCGGTGGTGCAATTCCGAAGGAATACATTCCGGCTGTAGGCGAAGGTATTGAAGAAGCCATGAAAGCTGGTATTCTTGGTGGATTCCCTGTAGTAGGTATTCATGCAACCGTATATGATGGTTCTTACCATGAAGTCGATTCTTCAGAAATGGCATTCCACATTGCAGGTTCTCTTGCATTCAAAGATGCTATGAAGAAATCTGACCCGGTACTCCTTGAGCCTATCATGAAAGTTGAAGTTACTATGCCGGAAGAGTACATGGGAGATGTTATCGGTGATATCAACTCTCGTCGTGGACGTATCGAAGGTATGGATGACCTCGGCGGTGGAAAGATCGTTAGAGGATATGTTCCGCTTTCAGAAATGTTCGGATACTCTACAGACCTTCGTTCCAGAACTCAGGGACGTGG
>ERZ1673752.2948-NODE-2948-length-17445-cov-4.115871_pt1 | contig 17445 bp, 11 predicted proteins | sample MGYA00580195_ERZ1673752 | MGnify/ENA primary metagenome ERZ1673752 (study PRJEB41218, sample SAMN15661744) | gut metagenome | host: Homo sapiens | place: Canada: London | collected 2015-08-20/2019-03-30 | study: EMG produced TPA metagenomics assembly of...
CAGTATTTTCCGAATACTATAAAAGGATAAGTTATCTAAGTAAAACCCTAAGAGGAAAACTATATTTCCTCCTTGGAAACCATGAATATACTTATTCCAAAGGTAATCCAATATTTCATTGGTTGGAAATGGGAGAAGAAATTAAATATATTTTAAAAGATAGGGAAAAATTTCCATGTAAAGAATCATTGATACAATCACCTAGCTTTATAGAGTCGACTAACACTATGATTAGATTTCATCATTTTAATCCACAGGGTATATACGAATATTGGGAGAAGAAACCATATCAAATAGGGTTATTTCACGATACTTTATCAACAGTAAATATAGAATATATGCATGCAGTTGTAGATGTGAATAAATGGATAGACCATTATGACTATATTTTTACAGGGCATATTCATATTCCACAAGAAATAGTGAAATACCAAAATGAAAGAAATACACAGATAGTTATACCTGGTGCTATGTTAGCCAGAACAAAAGTAGAGGTTCATGACTTTACCAATGTCCCCTTATTAGAGATATACACCGATAAAAAGCCAGAAGTTAAGTATATACCATATAGATTGCCAGACTTTATAGAATCATTTGACATAAATCAAGTTAACAGAGACAAAGCTGCATATGAATTTAGGAAAATCTTAAAGAAAACTGAAAATATAGCCAAAACTGTTGGAACAAGTGTAGAAATGGAAATGGCAGCTGAAGATCTGGGCATAAAACACATAATAGATGAGGCAACAGATACTATAAACTTAAAGACTGTGCAAGTCTTGAAAGATAAATGGGGAGTAGAAATTAGAGAGGGAGATTAATAATATGGAACAAGAACAAATTTTAAATATTGAAGAGATGAGGGATAAAATCCTCAAAGAGCCAGATAAATATATAAAAAAGCTTGAAGAGAATTTAAGAGAACTTGAAGTTCAGATAAGAACAACCGATAACCAAATCAAACAAGGGTTACAGGAATTAAAGAATTCTGAAGATAATAGGATAGTTCAACTGGCGAATGCACTTGAACAATGTCAAACAGAAGAGGAATTAAATTCATTAAAAGAAAACATTACTCAAATGCAGGGTAAGTTAGAAGAAAGAATGAAAGAAATTCTTGAAAATAATCCGCAAATAATAAAGGAGTTAAGCTAATATGAAACATATCTTCAATTTCGATATAAAAGATTTACCAGCATTAACCTCATTGCGTAAGTCTGTTAAATCAAAAGTAAATTCTATTGACGTATTCATAGAAGAGAATGAACTAACTATTATTGCAATAGATCTTTTCTCAGATACTACCTATATTTTATCAAGGGATGTTGACATACAACCAGTAAGCGTAATAGAAACATCACACAAACAAATTATTCAATCGAATGAAATAAATATGGAATGGGATTTAGGCGATAGTGGATTCGAACTTGAAGATAATGGTGAAGAACCTGAATCTGAAGTGGTAAAAGAGGAAACTAAAAAAGAAACAATAAACTTCTCAATTGCCACTTCATTCTTGGATGTATTATCTACATTTGGAAAGTGTACTTTAACGATAAATGATAATGAGTTGGTAATAAATGCTAAAGAGGACACTGTTAGAATTGTATATGATATTTTCCCAACATATTCTAAGATAGAAGATAAGAGATTCCTTATTCAAGGGTTGGAATGGCAAATATTCCCTATAAGTGAAATTAACTCGCTGTTAAGAACATTAGATAAAATTGAACCAGTAAAATACAAGCAAACTATAACATTAACTGGTTCAAAGGCTTATATGTATTGTGATACATTAGCTTGTGAGGCTAAAGTACATCCAATAAGTGGAAGATATGTTCTTGATAGTGAGATAATCAGGATATTAAAGTATTCCACTACTAAGAATTCTTCTGTGTACCTATCAAAATTAAGTTCGGGACAAATAGTCATAAATGTGGATGGACTGAATGTAATATACTCACTATCCACAGTAGATACCTATAACTTATTAGACGAAGTTGCAGATATTCCAGTTATCCCAATATTTGACTTTAACAAGGAGCTTATAAATAACTTAAAACTTCTAAGGAACTTAAGTAAGGATGTTATTGATGTGCACTTGAACTCAGGTCAATATGGAACTGCCATATTTGGCCCTAAAATGTCATCTATAAGTGATAATAAGCCAATAATTTTCTCAGATATTATTGTTAATTTAGATACACTACTTAATGCTTTAGATATTGCAGGTGAAAATGCAAGATTAAGTTATTATAACACTGAAAAATCAAGTAATATCTTAAAATTATCATCTAATATTTCTGTAGTATTTGAGGCATCTAAGTTTAAACGCAACTATATTAACTAGAATGGTAGGTGAATTCATGCAAACTCCTCTAATTGATAGAGTTAATGCAAATAAGCAAAAACTCGACCGAGTAATGATAGAGTTTGAAACTCAAAAGAAACAGCAAGAGAAAATTAGAGAAAAAGTGACAGAGTTGGTGGAACTAGAACAAGATGGAAATGAAGAAGCAGCTGTGATGAAAAAATCACTGGTGTTCCTGAAGAACTGGTATGCTAAGTCTAAGGAAGAGAAAATAAATGCTTTACAAGAAGATATAAATGGAGTTCTAAATCAATTTTTCTCTAATAAGTACAATTTGAAATTAAAAACCAGAGTAGTTAGGAATAAAGATACATTAGAATTGGTAGATGTAAACAATAAAGGTGAAGAAATCAAAGCAATGAAGCTTATACTTTCTAATGCAGAGCAACAAATGGTAGGATTCCTAGTACAAGTAACTACTTTAGGGAATTTAGAGTCATCAGTGCTATTCCTAGACGAAGCTTTCTCATCCTTGGGGGTAGAAGAGGTTAAAATAATACCAGACTTACTTGAAGCTCTAGGAGATACACAATTAATAATTATAGAGCATAAGGAAGAACTATTTGAGGATACACAGTACCCTACAATAGAATTGGAATCTATTGATGGAGTTACACATATAAAAGAAAGGAGTGGTTTTGGTGATTAAATATATGGATACCATAGGAGATAGACACGTAGAGGGAAACATAAATGGGAGAAAATATTTTAGAGTTGACTGTGCTATAACATATAGTTTAAGGTCAGCATTCGAAACATTTCAGGAGCATTTAGGACAAGATTACTTTACAGATTTTTTGACAAATAAACAGAAACAGGCAGAGTACACAGAGACATTTACAGACAGTAACAAAAGAGCATTTGAGAAACTTCTTCCTAAGTACATAATTAATGGAACAGACTCAGAGGTGCTAGACCTTACACTAACATTGGAAGAAGGTATTTTAAAAGTTATACATACAGATTTAAGAGAAGTTGTTAATCAGTTTATGGTTCCGAAATATACTCAGGGATATCAACTGTTGTTTGGCTCTTTAGGAATATTCATTAATGCTCTGACTATGTCTAAGATTAAATACTACCTATCAAATGAAGTCATAGATGATACATTAAGTGAGGATATCACAGAAAACTTTGGTAATCCTGAATTGTTAAATAGAAATGCATACACATATTACTTCAGAACACTGAATTCTGTAAATGGGATTAAACATATTATTCCAATAGGTAAGTTAGATATATCTAAGCCGAATTCACTAACCGAAAGACTAATGAAAATCTTTGAAGAAGACCCATTTATGAAAGTGTATGCAAAACATAAAAGAGTTGTATTTAATGTTGAATCTATATTATATAAAGATGGGGACAAGATAGTAACAGGCAAAGATTTACTAGAAAATTCAGTTTATAAACGAGCAGTTTCTGAAATGAAATTTGAATTAGAAAACTTAAGTGCAAAAGGAATTCTGATTTGGAATGATGTTAATCTAATTCAGAGTTATTTAAATGAATTAAGTTGGCAAATGGAGTCAGCCTCCTATATAAATAAAGACTATAAAGAATTCTACGAGAATTTCAAAGTAGGCGATATTATTTTATCTTCATATTTAACTGCATCAGATGCTTTAGGAATTTATGAGCATTATAGAACTCTAGACCAAGATTCGCTTATGATGGGTTATGTCAAGGATATGGATGTTGAGAATGACAAGATTGAAATAGAATTCTTTGGTCCATTAGTCAAAACCAGAAAGTCATATGGTAGCAAAATATTTACATCAAGTGATTTTATAATAACTCATATGAAAGACTTAGAGTTTTCACCACAAGACCACAGAAGTCTAAGGGAGATTATAATACCAGCTAGACAATATGGCTTTAAAAAGATTATTATGAATGCAAATGAAGTGATGGATTATCTATATCCAGTTGCAGACATAGTGATTCCTAATGATATTATATAAGAGTTACTTGAAATGGAAGGTGAGCCAAATGGACAATAATAAATATACGGCATCGTCTATAGTAAGGGAAGAAGGATCAGCTAAATTCAGAAGAGGTGTATCCAGATTCTTAGGTTCGGGGGATAAACCTGGTATACGAAATCAAATGTATGAAATATTGGATAATAGTGTAGATGAAACAGTAAGATATGCCAGAGAAATCCAAGCTAGAAGACCAATACCTATTGATTTGATTATAAATGATGATGACTCTGTTGTGGTTATAGACTATGGCGGAGGTATTCCATGTGAAATCCATCCAATATATGGTGAACCAACCATACAGATAGTATGTGAATCTGACTCTGCGGGTGGTAAATCCAGAGGAACTGCAGGATATGAAGCAGGTGAAACTTCAGGTACTCACGGTGCAGGTATGGCAGTCGCTATTGCTTGTACAGAATATACTAAACTAGAAGTAAACTCAATATCTGCAGGTGGACGCTATGAACTAAATTATAGTAAAGGAAATAGAGCAGGTGAACTCAAGAGAGTTGGGAATTTGGAACAGAAAACTGGTGAAATGCTAGCTGCAGTTGGTGTAAGTAGGGAATCAAATCCCTCAGCATACCTACAAGGTGGGACAAAGATAACATTTAAGTATGACGATACAGTCTTCACTACGGATGCTAGTGGTCCAATATTTGATAAGCAAAGTATTGAAGAGAGATTACAGTTAATTCTTATAGACACTGACGGTAGTTTCTATATTAGGTTTAAATTTAAAGATGATCCAGTCATAGAGGTTACCAACCAATCACTAACACCAGAAATGTTATTAGACTCAGATGATTTAGTTAATTTGAAGTTCGGTACAAAAGAGGTACAACCTTTTAAAGCATCATTACATTTAAAATTTAGCACAGATTTGGGAATTACTAGACACGAAGTATTAGTAAACCGATTAAGAATGGTAAAATCTACAGCTTCTGATTGTATAGAAACTGCAATATATGAATATCTCGTTGATATGCAAGAAAGATACTTGAATGTAGACCCATATGTAAGGAGAGTCAAGATACAAAAGAACAAAGTTAAATTGTATTTCTCTTCCTTGTTGGTTATGTCATTAGTTGATGCTACATATGGGGGTCAAACTAAAGATAACTTGACTTCAGTTCGATATCAATCTCAATTTAAATACCTTTTGGGACAAGAATTAGCAAAATCACAAGAAGCCTATAGAAATTTCTTCATTCCGTTTATGAGAAACGAAATAGAGAAGATAAAACGTGATGAAAGAATCGCAAAAGATGAAGCAAGACGTGCAAAGGCAGCTAATAAAAGGAAAGAAGACAAAGAAGCAGATGCTATTATAAACAACCTTAAAAAGGATAGATTAGCATATGCAGAGAATAAAAATAATAGTAGAATAACTATAAAAGACTCTAGATTTGACCCAGGTGATTGTACACTGGTATATGTAGAGGGGAAGTCCGCAGGATCCGTTCTTAACAACATTCATGAAGAAGGGGATATCCCAGTAACAATAGCTATTTGCGAAGGAAACATGCCAAATGTTATATCTGACCCAAAGAATGATAAAGAGATGGTAAGAGATAATAGGGTAATGTGCCTTGAACGTGGATATAGGGATATAGCAATCTTTACTGATGCTGACTCAGACGGATTGCATATCAAATTACTACACTTGACTAATATACTTAGGTACGCTAAGCATTATTTAGATGAAGGCAAAGTTTATCTGATACCAGCTCCATATAGTAAGGTCTATGTAGACACTCCTTTGATACTTGAACTATACGGACACAATAGAATATACCCGGTAGGAGATAACTATACCTACTCTGCAAAGGAACACCAATCCCTTATGCACGCAGGAGCTAGGAAAGTTAAGGTATTTACAGGATTAGCAGACTCAGACCTATCGCCAACGGTACTTTTGAAAGAAAGAGAGAACTGGATTCAACTTCAATCTATCACTGCAGAAGATATAAGGGCAATGCAACAAGCTTTATCAGAGGAAGAAAGAGAATCAAGAAATTTCTATACTGCAGAGACATTCTCATATAGACAATTCGTAGAGAAATATACATTTAATGTAAAAGATGAAATAGAAATTGATAAAGATGATAGAATAAGATTATTGGATAAGAATGAATTGGATGACCAAATGGATTTTACAGAATATTATAACCTATTAGATACAAACGATGTAACTCTAAAGGCAATATTATTTAACAATCCTGCATTTAAGGGAGGAAGATAAATTGAATAGAAGAATAATAACTGATATTAGTACAGTTTCTATGGAAGATGCTTTAACAAAGGCATCTTCTTATTCTTCATCTCCAGAATATTTTGAACAACTGCGTAAAATAAAGGGAATACTGGATTTTGAAGCTAGTTACACTTATGGTTTCCGACCATCACCCGAACAATATAGAAGTATTATTACACCAGCGGATAGAGTTTTAGTAGATGCTTGTCCAGGTAGTGGTAAGACCGCATCTATGATATTTAGAATCCTATGTGATGGAGCAGTTAATAATTTAGAGATGGGACAGCAATTAGTTATAACATATACTAAGAAAGCTGCTGAAGAAATGAATGTAAGATACCAAAAATTATGTAGACAGCACAATGTATCTTCTATTGCCACCATGTCTACATTCCACGCTTTTGCCTATAATGTAGAAACAAAACTTATGCCTTTAAAAGTTATTACGGGCTCAGGAATAGAAGTAGAAGTCAGCAAAAAAGTAGCAAAAAGACAAGAAACTGAAGAAGATAGAAGAAAAAAAGAAGCATTAGCTAGGATTATGGGTGGTCTTGTACTTGAAGATGAAGAAAGTGAACAAAAAGAAACGAAATTCATAACTGAATCAGGAATTTATCAAGAAGTAGTAGATGAACTGGGTTTATCCAGGAATTATTATAAATATTTACGAGATTTGCCTGGATGGATTAATATGATTATAGAGTCAGGTATAGAAACTCAAGAAGATCTATTACAATTAGAAGAATTCGTTGAGTTAGATTTTGTAAATATAGAAGACCTTAGAGAAATCAATAGATTAGCTATGATTAAGCGTAGAGAACTAGGTATAATGAACTTTACCGATATGCTAGTTTCTTTTCATGACAGATTGCAAGCATTAGATTCATTAGAAAGTGCTAGGGATTTAAAACCGCTCTTAACCTATAAATTTATATATGTGGATGAGTTCCAAGATATATCTTCATTACAATGGGATATAATAAAAGAACTTCTTAGACTAAATCCAGACGCTAAACTCTATTGTGTTGGGGATGCCGACCAATCTATATTTGCATTCCGTGGTGCTGACCCAAGTTTCATTACAGATTTTGAAAAATTAATAGAAGAAGCAGAAGACGATACCACAATAGACATAATCTCATACACAATCAATAGAAGGTCTGGTAAAAAGATAGTTTCACTTGGACAGACATTGATATCGAAGAATGTGCATAGATATCCCAAGGAAATGCAACCATATAAGGAAATAGTGGGAAATATCGATTTAAGATATGTAATAAATACTCCAAAGCATTTTTGTGAAGAAGAGATTTTAAAAGAAGTAAAGCAAAAGTATTTAGAAAATGGTATTGGTGGCATAAAGGACATTGCTATCCTATACAGGGAACATAAACAAGCAGCCAAGTTAATGAGAAGTATGATTAGAGAGGAAATTCCAATAGTAATCAAGGACTTCAATCTAGGAATCAACTCAAGAGAGTCATATGATATAACTGGTATATTAGATTTAATATATAACCCAAAAGACCCAAATCTGATCCGTAAATATCTATACAAATGCGTACCAGCAGTAACAAAAGCTATTGGATCGAGTATAGCAGATAGTGCAATGGTAAATAATCGACCGTTTTCTACATTTATAAATCATAATGTTTTAAAGCACAATGAATTGAATAAATTAAGATATGCCTACCTATCAATACAGCAAGGAAATACAATGGCTGCTTTAAAATTAATTAAAGATGCATACTTTAAATCATACTTAAAACTATTCCCAGAAAGAGTTTGGGGTTTAGAGGATGCCATAGATGCCCTATCCGACTATGAAGGAATGGACTATTATGAATTTACAGAAGCAGTTACGGCAGATAGAAATGTCCTTTCGGCAGTATCTAGGAATAATGTGGGAGTAAACTTCTTAACATTCCATACATCAAAGGGATTGGAATTTAAAGATGTAAAGATACTCCCAATATCAGATGCAGTAACACCCAAAAAAGCAGTTCTCAAGAAAATGTCTGATAAAAACGCTGCAAAATACATTGAAGAAGAAAGAAGATTATTATTCGTAGCAGCAACAAGAGCGGAAGAGAAACTAACAATTTATTGTGGTGATAATTCTATGTTTGTTGAAGAATTAAAGTTCGCAGAGAACATTTCAGACAAAAAATTTTCAGAAATAAAAACGGCTACAGAACAGGAGTTGGAAACTTTGGAAAATAGTTTTGAATGGGGACTAAACTCTGTAGAAAAATATGAGATAGACTTTTAAGGGAGGTGCCTCATGCAGTGGGAAATTGAAGGTGATATTTATCCATTATTGCGTATAGATATGGATCCGGGGGATAGCATTAAATGTGACGCAGGTGCTATGGCTTGGTTATCAGGAGACATTAGATTACAGACAAAAATGCAAGGTGGAGTTGTTAAATCTATTACCAGAAAGATGGCAGGGGAAACTTTTTTTAGAAATGTATACACTGCTTATAATCCAGGGTCAATCGCCTTTGCAACCGACTTCGTGGGTACAATAAAACCAGTAGAAGTTAGAGAAGGAATGGGAATTGTTATTCAGAAGAGTGCTTTGTTTGTAGAAGATTCAAATATAATAGCAAAGCCTTTTATGACGGATGTATTTACTGGACTAATGGGCGGAGAAGGATTCTTCCTAACAGAATTAAGAGGAAACGGTATTGCATTCTTAGAAGCAGTGGGACGTTGCTATTGTTATGAACTAAATCCAGGACAGGTAATGGAAGTTTCTACGGGAAACTTTTTTGCCATGGAAAGAAGTTGTAGAATGACAGTAAAGGTGAATAAAGGAGTTAAGAATATCCTATTTGGTGGTGAAGGATTAGTTAATACAATCATAACTGGACCAGGTAGGGTATGGGTACAATCAGGTTCATTGGAAAGACAAATAGAGGCTATAAAAGCTCAAATGGATCTTCTAAAGAAATAAAGAAAGGTAATCGCAGATGAAACCAATAGATATCATAAAAGAACTGGATTCTCTAAATATAAAAAACACAGAAATAAAAGAAGAGAACAGATATGGATTAGAAGAATTAGCTAATCTAAATAAAAATTGTTTAAATTTCGTCAAACAATTAGTCTCAGAATTGGCAAAGAATAATTTAGAGAAAGAGCCAGATAATGAAGAATGGAAATTAATTTCTAGTATAGATTTGAAAGATGAAGTAGATAAGACATCTGAATTTATTAAAGCAATAGATAAATATAATAAAGATAAGATTAACTCTATAACTCAGGATAAAAATAAAGGTTTAATTAAAAAAGAACTTTATGATGGTGAAGTTGAAAAGAATTCAGCTCTAGAAGAACAAAACAAAAACTTGGAAGAAAATAATTCAGGACTAACCACAGAAAATGCAGAATTAAAAGATAAATTAGAGTCATTAGAGAAAGAATTTTCAAATCTAAGGACTTCCTATAACACTAACTATGCAGAAGTAAGTGGAATAAAGAAAGAACTACAAGATAAAAAAGAACAACAAGTGAAGTATTGGTCTGAGAATCAAAACCTATCAAAGAAATTGGAAGAAAAAACTAGTGAGCTAGAAAATTTCAAATTACAATTGACTGACAAGGTTGAAGAATATAGTAAAGTCGTAAAAGATAAAGAAGAGCTTATAAAGAAATATAAAGAGCTCGAAACTGAATTTAATAGACTCAATACAGAACTAGAAAGTATAAAGAAAGAGCAAGAAAGTGAAGACTCTTTAGATAAGAGAATTAAGGATTTGACCAACAACAATCTAGAATATGCATCCCAAATTAGGGTTCAAGAAGAAAAATTAAGACAAGCTGAGGAAATTGATTCAGGTAACAAAGCTAGAATATCAGAGTTAGAAAAGGAGATAGCAAAGAAGATGACAGAGCTAAAAAATAAAGAAGAACAGTATACAGAGCTATCAAACAAGATAGATAAATTAGAAAAGGAATTAGAGGTTCTTAATAAGTCCATTTCTGATATTAATAGTAAATTAGACAATAGAGATAATCTAAGTATAGAAAGTCAACCCAACAATAAAGGGGACAATACGGAAATAGAAGAATTAAAAGGTGTAGCAGAAGCCTTATTGGGGCAAATAGAAAATTTAGAGAGAAATAATAGAAGAGTTTAGGGAGGTATGTTAGATGTATAAACAGAATATATCTAGTTTAGCAAGAGCATACCGAGAAGAACATACTTCAACAACACTTAAAAGGTCTACAAATATTGAAAATTGTTTACCTGATGGGTATATGCGACTGGTTCATTCGGTCGCATTAGCTACTAGTGATGGAAAAGCTAAGACAATAGCTGAAATTAGAAATAAATTTAATGAGAGCTTAAAAGGTTCTAAAGAAATTATGATAAATCTTGGAGCCTTAACCGCTCAACCATTTCCATTAGTAGAATCGGCAAAAAAACAAGGTATACAATCAAATGATTATGTCAACTCTCCATTGTATGACATATCTACAGGTGTAACCGTTGAAGAAAGATATGCTACTGCAAATATGAGTGATTTAGGTAAATTATTGACAAGACATTACTTAAATAAATCAGTTGCCGAGGTTGACTATTATAATTCTATAGTTCCCACATCATTATTGAGAAGAGCAGTTCCATGGTCATTAGGGTATAGAAGTGAAACATATCCTATGAATCCTAAGGAGTTATTCCAAATAATGGTTGAGATGATGAAGAATAATTCACCGATAGTATCTCCAGAATTCCTTGAAAAAACTTTTAGGGGATTTGATTTAGGTGATGATTACATAATCTTCATGAAGAAGGAAGCTTTATTAGAGTTATATACAAGTGGAACTTCCTCATTCATTGTTATCCCTAAGATAGAAATCAATAGAGATACCAGTGAAATAGTTATTAAAGTACCGCCAATTGATAGAACAAGTAAAGCAATAGTAAAATACTTCGTTGAGCAATATAAATCGGGAAGTAAGTATACAAAGTTTAAATACGACCCAGAAGTTAAGTTTGTTGGTAAGAGTATTATATTAAATGTTACTCATTGGTATGGTAGTGATGCAGAGATTCTTAGAGAATTCCTGGAAGACAATGTTATAGCAACTAGAAAATACACAAACAATGTAACATTACGCTATTTAGATAAAGAAATCAAGACACAAGAAGACGCTGTATTAGGTAAAGCTAAACCAGCCATAAAACTACAGGATTATCCACCATTCTCAACAATAGATCCTGAAAAATTAAGTAAATTATCAGCAAAACAAATCCAAAACTTAATGGAAAAGAATAAAACTGAGATAAAAGATGATTCTGATGCTGATTACAGTTTTATGGACTTAACATATCACGTTGATGGTAGTACAGGAGATAAAGTAGGTAGGAATCCATATTCTTATGCAATTGATAAAGCACCCGTATGGGAAATCTTATGGGAATGCATCATCGGTGAAAGACAGCTACAAAGGATTGGTATAGAAGAAGAATTAAAGTCATTAAATAAGAAATTACAATTTGACTTATTATACGAAAAAGCAAGTAGACCAGAAGTTGCAAAGGTAATTCATAAATTTGCTCCACTCCCTAGAACACGAAGAATAAATTCTTTATTAGATGCTACAAAGCCAGGTTCTGAAGTTTTAGAAGAAGGATTCAGTAGATGGGAAGCTGAAGAAATTTATAAAGCTAACGGAAATGAAATCTTAGGTAAACTTTTCGATAGAGATTTATTTAAAGATAGATACATAACAACTTTAGAGAAGATTAAACTCTTAAAAGAAAAGTTAGAAAATGATTCCCTAATTGATAAAGACATTATACAAGATTTAAATAGATTTATACAAGATCCTAAGTATAGTAGAAAGAGCCAAGTGCTTTTCCTAAAAGATGCTTCAATTACAAAGACTTATGGACCACAACCAAACCATACTTGGGACCAAGAAGATGTTCCAGTAACTATATACCACGATGGAACACAAATGATTAGGGTATATGGGGTAAATATGTATGTAAATTCATTTAACCCAACTCACGAGATAGCAACAACTAATAAATCATCCTTGGCATTGTTGAGGAGAACTACTACACAAGAAGTAAAAGTGGAACCGTTTGAAGTTTCTACTGTTTCGAGGATTACTCCAGTAAAATTCCCACAAGGAACAATTGGAATCATTCCGATGTTTGAAGAAACTCCTATAATGGTTTGGACTAATAAAGGAAGATATTTCAAGTATGAAAGAGTTATAATGATGAAACTCGAGTTTGAGCCAGATGAATTTATGGTTGGATGGGTACCGTTAACTACTAAATATTTGGATTTTATAACTCCAGAGTATGTACAAACAGTAGATGTGGATAAAACATTATGTTTCTACAAAACTAAGATGAATAGATTTGGTGGATACTTACACAGCTCCACAGACATTTATCCAAAAGAAGAAAATGATAATATAGTACGTGTTCCAGTTAATATTGACGATCAATTTGGAACATATTATAAACCAGAGAGAAAGATATTAAAGACTTTCCAAGCACAACCAGTTCCCATTTCTAGATTTGCTGTTCCATACGGAGCAGAGCATATAACTTACTATGTAAATGGAATGTTAATCACAAATCCACTTAAATTTGGATATAGAGAATACGAATACCACAATAATAAGAGAGTGTGGGTAAAAGAGGGAATGCCAATTGAGGGGATGAATGATGAAACTTCGCAAAAGGTTTATGAAATCTATGATAAAGTATATACAGATATAAGAATGAAACAAGCAGATGGATATAAGTTCCAACAATTGAAATACATTAGCACTCCTAGGTATGATAATTATAAACCAACTTCCGAACATTTAAAATTTATAATTGATCCTAGAATAGCTAAGGAAAGAGGAGGACAAGATGAATAACGAAAAACCAACTAAGAAAGTGGTTAAGAAAGTAGTTAAGAAACCAATAAAGCCAGAACCAGCTGAGAAGAAGGAGACTGGCGGATTCTTTTCCAAATTATTTGGTGGTAGTAAGAAAGAGGCTCCTGCTAAAACACCCAAAAAGGTAGTTAAGAAGCCAATTACTCCAAATATAAATAAAGGACAGCAAGCCAAACCTGCCCAAGAACCTATAAAAGAACAGGTATCTCCGCTTGCATCAAAAAGAAGATCAGAACAGGTGAAATCCCAAGGTCCCACAAAAGTGGAACCAGAATACGATATTGAAAGGTCTTTTATTGGTAAAGAAGATTCACAATCAATTTATGGTGGTAAAAGAATGAGACAAAGTGTATTTATTTATGCACCACCAAGTAAATTCTTACCAATACAAGAAGAGATTAACAGGCAATACGAAGATGTAACAGCAGTAGGTACTTCTAGTTTAGCGGATTTAATTAGTGTTTATAATACTAAGAACGACACTAGAAATATTATTGTTTTCTCTGACTCAGATGAAACAACTGCAGGATTATTACCATTCCTATCAGTAGTTACAAACATAAAGATAAGTAACCCTGAGATTTTACAAATTAGTATAGTATTTGCAAAATCTGCAAATCCAGAGGTGTTAAGACAAAAGAGTTACTCAAAGTATATAAATATGGTACAATTACCAGTAGAATTTGATAGGATTTCTGAAAACCATATTAAACAAATAATGGCAATGGTAATTAAAAATCAACCAACTTATATTCACGAAGAAGATAAGAAGATTGAAGTTCCAAAGGCAGCAACTGCAAAGACAAAACTAACAGTAGAAATGCCATTTGAAGTATTAAGTATTGAAGACTTAAGACAAAAGGTAAATGAAGCTCGTAAGATGAGAACTGCTGAGACAGATGCAGTAGTTGAAGATAAAATAAGAAATACTACCAAGGAAACATTCAAAGACGATATGGATGACATATCAACTTTATTGCCAGAGTTGAATGTGTTGAAAGAATATGGAGAAAGACTAAGGGAATACTTAGAAACTGCACACGATAACCTATCTCCAGAAGAAGTAACTAAGTTAGCAGCTACACAACTAGGATTAACAATGGTCGAAGCTGATACTTTGGAACAAATCTTCAATCCTATGGTAGATAAAATCTTACAAGGAGTTAACTCTGAAGATGAGAATGTCAGATATAGAAGTAAGAGTGATTCCCAATCCTTAGAAGAGTATTCTTTACCAGATGATGCTGATGTAAATGACGAAAAGATACAAGAATTGTTAGCAATCAGAAATGAGATAAGAGATAAGACATTAAACGGTATTAATGAATATCAGTCTAATGTTGCTCTCTTAAACAATACATTGGAAACTCATAAACAACTTGTACAACAAAGTCAATTAGCTCTTAAAGATTCAATGGAAAGCATAGAAGATATATCAGAACCTGAATTAGTAGAATATGCAGCACTTCAAGTAAGTAAAATGGAAGAAACCAAGCTAGCTGTAAATAAGAGTAAAGATGCAATTGTTAAGAAGATGGAAAATACAATCCAATATGCAACTTCTGTATTAAAAGATGCTAAGGTAATTATAACAATTGATGATATCTTAATTGATTTCTTGAATTCAGATAGAGAATTGATGAAAACAAATACAACAAAGAGAGTTTACAGTGTAGACAACCCATTGAGGGCAAGAGGAAAGATACATGTACTAACTGGTATAGACGATTTACTAAAGTATTTCTATTTAGTGGTGCAACCTGCAACATTAGTTATTAACACTTTTGTAAATATCAACTTCAAAGAAGGAACAATCATTCATACATTAGACCAGTATGCATTATCTGACCATACAGATAGACCTAATATAATAAATATCAATACTGAAGTTGACAACTTAAATTATATAAGTACGATTGTAACAAAATTAAAATATACTGCACAGTTTTATAATAAAGTAGTATTTTTAATTAAGCCAGAACATTTGCCATATTTTGAAAAGGCATTTAACGAAGTATCAGAGGTAGTTTGTGTTACATCAACTGCTCCAGATAGCCTAAGGGATGTTAACCAAACACTAAGTAAAATTAAGCCAATTGAAACTATATACGCTAAGAGTGTGCTAGTAGTTGGATATGATGAAGCTATTACTCCTAAAGAAGAGCTAAGGGTAGCGATGAATTTAACTCCAGATATTGGACAATTCTACTTACCTACAATAGAAGATAAGGAAGACCTTAAGAGGTTTATTATTACATTAAGAAAGATTTAATAAAGGATGGGTGATGAAATAGATGGAAGAGATAATTAAAGGACAAAAAGTCGACATAACAAAAAATCGCCCAAATGTTTCAGACATAGTAATAGGAGTCGGATGGAAGCTGGGTAAAAACTACCCAGCTGATCTTACTTTTGATTTAGCATTAATACTAGGAGATGAAAAAGGAAATTTCGATGACCCAAAAGATTTTGTATATTATGGTAATCCAATTATTATGGGTAGACGTGAGGAAACTGTATTGCATAAAGCAGTTGATGAAGTTTATACAGAAGGGTTGAGATTTGATGACTTAGAGCAGATAAAAGTATCTCTATATGAATTACCAGAATATATTAGATGTTTAACAGTAGTTGGGTCTATATATGAACCCACAAAGTTAGGGCATAAGCTAGGTGAAATTGAAGGATTGCACCTACATATATTCAATGAACATACAAATGAAGAGTTATTTTACAGTTTAATGGATAACTATTTTCAGTTGGAAACTTGCATAACCTTTGGAAGATTTTATAGAATGGAATCTGAATGGAAATTTGAAATGCTGCAAGAAGGGTTTATGGGAGATCTTGGAACTTTGTTTGGGGTTTATTATAATGGTGAAAAATTAAAGGAGGGTGATGTGAAAGATGAATAGTAGAACTGGTATACAACCAAAAGAACTTGAAATGCTATTATTCAGTGCAATAAATACTTTATTGGAGGAAATACCTGTTCAAGGTAAAATAGTTGATTCAATTTTAGTTACAGTTAACGACATCATCCTCATAGATGAAAATTATCAAATAATAGGTAAATTAGTGGAGACAGTTGGTAAGATTGATTCTCAAGTAGCTGCTAAAGAGGTATGTGATTCTATATGCAAAGTAAGAATTAAGGATACCTATGATTCTAATGGCAATAAGGAAAGTAAAAAGTATATTTTAGGAGATACAAATACATTCTTTATCGGGAATGAAACTCAGAATACAGAAGAGATGGAAAAAATCATAAGCTGCGGTAGAGTATACGGTGCAGGTATAGCTATAAAAAAGAGAATCGTATATTTCGAAGACTGCTATGAATCTCAGAAAGATAAAAGAAGAGACGAATTAAAATTAGCATTATTCCAGGCAGACTCAGGGTTAGACTTTGCTGCACATATGCTAATAAAGCATGGGTATTCAGAAGGATTCTTAGATGAAAAGCATGATCTAACCTATGGTAAGAGCAGAGGAACTGCAAGCATGATTTTGCTTGGAAGAAGAGATGCAGTTCCAACAGGATATGCTAGGTCTCTAAAGTTTGTAGCTCTAGGATTACATATAACTAAGGATCAGATAGCCAGTGAGGGAATTGCATCAGTTAAAGTACCTTCTGTTTCCCAATTATCATTGAGAAGCGATTTAAAAACATCATTAAAGGCAAATAAAGGAATAATTCTATTAAATAAATTTCACTTGCAGGATTTAACGCAGTCAGATTTTATTGATGAAGCTGATGAGTTTGAAACGATAGGTTGTTTTGGCTCAATGCTTCCAACTCGAAGTACATATAAGCTGAATATAAATCTAATGACTAAACGTAAAGGCTGGACAGATGCAATGATGATTGAAAGTATGGACAGAGTTAAGTACAAATTCTTAGT
>ERZ1673752.2956-NODE-2956-length-17386-cov-12.849922_pt1 | contig 17386 bp, 8 predicted proteins | sample MGYA00580195_ERZ1673752 | MGnify/ENA primary metagenome ERZ1673752 (study PRJEB41218, sample SAMN15661744) | gut metagenome | host: Homo sapiens | place: Canada: London | collected 2015-08-20/2019-03-30 | study: EMG produced TPA metagenomics assembly of...
TAGAAAAAAGAGAAAACCACCGCAAAGATTTGCCTTGTAGGCAAGGACGAATGATGAAAACCTACTTAATTAAAATTTGCTTTACCTAAAGAACATGAAAATATATAAATGAATTATCTTTCAAATTGTAGTATAAATATTTTTAACCTTCTAAACACTTATAACAAATGAAAAGGAATCAAGGTCTTAAACCAAGGTTGCTTTTGGCGTCATTGTTCCTATTAGGGACAAATCTGATGTCGCTATCTGCTTTGGCATCTAATGGTGCCTTACCGCGAACAGCACATGCACATAATGCCAGCAGCTTAGGACAAAACGACAAACGAGAAGTTAAAGGATTTATTGGTGACGAAAATGGTGAACCCATCATAGGAGCTACCATACGGGTGAAGGGAACGTCCATCGCCTCTATTACCGCTCATGACGGAACATTTGCAATTCAAGCATCTCCAAATGCCACATTGGAAGTAGCCTACATAGGTTACCAAAACAAGGATATTAGCTTGAAAGGACGAACGTTCATTGCCATTTCACTGTACCCTGCCCACAATGAAATTGATGAAGTTGTAGTCGTTGGATTCGGTAAACAGAAGAAAGAGTCATTAGTGGGTGCCGTACAGGCCGTAAAGCCAGAAGACCTAAAAATGACATCGAGCAGCTTGACTACATCATTTGCAGGAAACATTCCTGGTATCATCGCCCGTCAACAAAGCGGTGAGCCTGGTTACGATAATGCCGAATTCTACATTCGTGGCATCTCGACCTTTGGTGCGAACAAGAGTCCTTTGGTGATTCTTGATGGTGTAGAAATCAACACAACCATGTTGAACAACATTCCGCCAGAGTCAATCGAGTCGTTCTCTGTGCTCAAGGACGCTACTGCAACTTCCTTATATGGTTCGCGCGGTGCCAATGGCGTTATCATAGTGAACACTAAGCAAGGTGAGCTGTCGGAGAAGATGCAGGTGAAAGTTCGGTTGGACAACACGTTCTCTTCTCCCACAATGGTACAGCCAATGGCTGACGGACCTACTTATATGCAAATGTTCAATGAAGCAGCCTACAACGAGGCTAAGGCTGTGGGCAACGCATATACCCCTTATTACAGCGAAGACCGCATTGCCAAAACACGCGAGGGAGCCAACCCATACCTGTTCCCGAACAACGACTGGCATGATCTGTTGTTCAAGAAGATGACCATGAACCAGAACTTGAACCTCAACGTTAGGGGCGGAAGCAAGATACTGACTTACTTCCTGAATGCCGGCATATTCTATGAGAACGGTATCATACGTCAGCCCAAAGAGACACAAGCGCTGGACGTGAACATGCGAAGCCGTAAATATCTATTCCAAAGCAACGTTACGGCCCGCCTTACACGTACGACAAAGATTGGTTTGAACATGAATACGCAGCTGTTCTACTATCATGCACCCAAAGAGCCGGTCAACAACCTGTTTTATTACACCATGCGCGTGTCACCCGTCAGTTTCCCACCCGTGATCCCCGCACAGGAAGGTGACACATTCGTACGCTATGGTATGAATGCCCGCCAAGGTGTAGGCGGACTGCAAATTAACCCATACGCTCGCTTGAGCTCAGGTTATACTGACCGCAACTATGTGTATTCCACAACGGCATTCAATATAGACCAGGATTTAGACTTTGTAACACCAGGACTTAAAGCCAGCGGATTGGCATCGTTTTATAATTACAGCTTCAACTGGTTAGATCATTGGACAGTACCGTTTTACTACAAAGTGTCCAATGATTACACAGTTGACGAGAACGGACAATACATTTTCGACAGCACCACCATTGGCGATCCCGGACAGCCTTACCTGCAATCAACCTCCGGCAGAGACCCCACCACAACTGTATGGTCATTGCAAGGAAAAGTGGATTACCAAAGACTGTTTGGCAAGCACGATGTGAACGCCACCTTGGTGTACCACATGAAAGAAACCAAGAAAGTTAAAAACGGCGGCGGTGAATACGATCTGTTGCCTTACAGAGAGCAGGGATTAGCCGGTAGGTTGGCTTATAATTACGATCATCGCTATCTGCTGGAAGCCACATTTGGCTACAACGGATCGGAAAACTTTATGAGTGGCAAGCGGTTTGGTTTCTTCCCGGCTGTCGCAGCAGGTTGGACCATCTCTAATGAAGCCTTCTTTAAACCGGCCAAAGCCTATGTTCACAACCTGAAGTTACGTGGATCGTATGGCCTTGTGGGTAACGATGCCTTGCAAAACCGTTTCCCATACATCACCACGGTGAACATGTTTTCCGGAGGAGGTTGGTGGATAGGCAACAACTACGATAACATCAAAGTACCCAATATCACTACCTATGGTAACCCATTGGCTACGTGGGAAAAATCTAAAAAGCTCAACATCGGTGTGGATATGAACCTGATGGGCTGTCTGGATATCACCTTCGACTATTTCAACGAGTCGCGTACAGGTATCTTCATGCAGAGAAACTCCGTGATTTCAATGTCAGGATTTGGAAGAAACAAACCTTGGGCCAACATCGGAGCAGTTAAAAACAAGGGCTTTGATATGAGCCTGGCCTATACAAAGGTGTTTAACCGCGACTTTACTGTCAAAGCAAACGGTAGCCTGACATACGCCCACAACGAAATGACCGATGTAGATGAGCCACAAAACGTGCCCGCCTACTACTCTCGTTTGGGGCATCCCATCAATAGTATTCGCGGTTTCGTGGCCGAAGGATTGTTTACCTCACAAGAGGAAATCGATAACTCGCCCAAGCAAGAGCTAAGCGCATACACTGTGGGTGACATCAAATATAAGGATCTCAACGGAGACAACAAGATAGACAAAAACGATGAGACAACCATCGGCAATCCAGGATTACCCGAAATAATCTATGGTTTTGGAACCACCATCACATACAAGAAGTGGGATATGTCTATGATGTTCCAAGGAGCCGGGCGCGTGAGCCTGATGATGAGAGACATTCACCCCTTTGTAGACAAGGATGGAGACGGACTGGGTATAGCCCAATATATCGTAGACAACCACTGGTCAGAGGCCAACAACAACGCCAATGCGGCCTATCCACGCCTAACCCAATCATTTGTGAACAACAACGTGGTGCCTAGTACATTCTACCTGCGTGATGGCAGCTATCTGCGACTCAAAACGATGGAAGTGGGATTCACGCCTACTAAGTGGATGCGAGTTTATGTAGCTGGAACCAATCTTCTCACCTTCTCACCGTTCAAGACGTGGGATCCGGAAATGGGAAGTGGCAGCGGTTTGAGCTACCCATTGCAGCGAACCTTCAAGATTGGCGTACAATTTCATTATTAATTGAAAAAATACAGAACGATGAAAACTAAATCATATATTAAAATAATGCTCGCCACCATTCTGGCGGGAACGCTGTCGGCGTGCGATTTCCTTGATGTAGTGCCAGAAGGTAACGCCACAGAAGCCGATATTTACAAGACACAAACCCAAGCAGAGCGCATGGTGGTGGGCTGTTATAGCGAGATACCCGATTTCATGCAGCCGCAAAAGGGTTTTCCCGGCTTGATGGGATCGGACGAAATGGTCGTGGGACACCGCGGAACGACACGCTGGTTCCACTATAAGAGCTTGATGAACGGTGATGAATCGTCGTCCAGCACCTACTTTGCGCTGTGGAGCAATACAGCGAACAGCTATCCGGTAGACGCACAGAAGAAAGATATTTGGGGTGCCATTCGCAAGTGCTACAACGTGTTGAACAACCTTGACAAGGTGCCGGACATCACCAAAGAGAACATAAATCTATGGAAAGGTGAGGCGCTCTTCCTCATAGGTTATTACCATCAGATTTTGTTGGAGTTTTATGGCCCAATATTCTTGGCCAAAGAGGAGTACGCGCAGAATGTTGAAAACAATCAGATGCGCGTACCATACGATGAGTGCGTGGAATTTATTGCCGAGAAATACGATGAGGCTGCCAAGTTGCTTCCTGCCATTCGAACCAATGGCGAGAAAAACAGAGCAACCTCAGCCACCGCACTTGGTTTCAAAGCACGCTTGCTTTTATATGCTGCATCACCATTGGTCAATGGCAACACAGAGTTTTATGCCAATTTCAAAAATCCAGATGGTAAGCCATTAATGAATTTGACATACGACCGAGAGAAGTGGAAGAAAGCCATGGATGCTGCTGAGGATGCTATCAAACTATGCGAGGCTAATGGTTACAAGTTGTATGGCGGTAGCACAACCGACTGGTTTAAGGGCGGCACAAACTATCACGAGGCCTTTGTTGGTCCAAAGACGGGCAGCTTTAACAACTGGGACGAGATACTCTTCGGCATAGCCAATCAAGGAGAGATTAGCTATTGCATCAAGAATTTCGCACCGCGTGTAGGCTATAATAAGTACAGCCGCGATGGTTTTAGAGGATATGTATTCCCCACATGGAGTTGCGTAACCCGATACTTTACATTGAAGGGTTTGCCCTGGGAAGACGACCCAGACACAAAAAACCTTAAGCCCACTGACATTGTGCAGTCTCCTTTCTTTCCCAAAGAGCAGACTTCTGCCTACCATGCGTTTAGAGAGCCGAGATTCTATGCTTCTATCGGATTCGACCGTGGACCGTTTGAAGTCAACAATGGCACGATTATGCTGAAGTGTCGCAGGGGTGAACCTCAACAGGAAGATGGCATAAGGGGCAACGAGTATCAAAGCGACAATGGCTATTTTTGCCAAAAATGGGTGTCCACCAAAGATACCTACAATCCCAGAAATAAGCGGTTCACGTTTAATAAATGGGTCTTCCCTTACCTGCGCTTGGCCGAGTTATATCTGAACTACGTGGAAGCAGATATGGAATACAACCACAAGTTGAGCGCCAAGAGTTTGGAATACCTCAACAAGGTGCGCACGCGTAGCGGACTTCCCACATTCCAACAGTCGTGGAGCTACGCTGGGGGCATACCGACAGACATAGCCAAGCTGAGACAAGTGATTCGAGACGAACGCTCTAACGAATTGGCCATGGAGGGTAGAAGATTTCACGACATTCGCCGTTGGAAGATACTCGAGAAGGTTTTGAGACCTAAGGAAAAATCTTGGAATACTGCCGGAAGGACAGCAAAAGAATATTACCGTCTCACCGAGATGAATGATGGTGATTATGTTGATCGCTCCACCATCGAAGCACCCAAGTGTTACTGGCTTGCTATTCCGATTGACCAGATTCAGATAGACCCCAACCTGGTACAAAATCCGGGGTATTAATATCTATAGAGTTAATATATATATTTACAGTTATCTCCCCATCCCTTTGCTTGAACAGAGGGTGGGGAGATTTTGTTTCTACTAAGCATTTGGAGGCTGAATAGTTTCTTCTACAAATATTGCTTTGAGCAGCCCTCATAATAATGGAAACAGCCAATATGGATACGTTTTACTTTGCCCATACATACCATTCGTGGAAAAGGGAGTTATAGAAAATATGAATAGAGCCATCAGATAATATATAGCCCCAAGCCTATGCAACGGGAATGTCAAGAACTTACATCAAGGGCATTATCCGGAAATAGAATAACTCACTATGAGAGGAAACCGCATTTATAAAGCCAAGAGACACGATTAAGGCAAAAATAGTATAACTTTGCACTTACATATCAAATCTGCCCATAGTGTTGCCTTGCGGAAACGCATACTTCATTATGGCCCTACTACATCTGCAACACCATTATGGCAAGAATAATCCACTGTTTCATCTTATCGTTTCTATTTCTATGTACCGGGATGGCGAACAATTACAAGTTTTTCCACATTTCCAGTCAGCAGGGACTGCCGCATCAGCAGGTACAAGCAATGGTACAGGACTACCAAGGCAATATATGGTTGGGAACGCGCAACGGACTTGCCCGCTACGACGGCTATTCCATTAAAAACTATTTCAACGAACCCCACAAACCCTCCTCGCTGAGTCACAATTTTGTGAAATCGCTTTTCCTCGACCGTAAACACAGAGTCTGGGTGGCCCATTCGAAGGGCGTCAGCTTGTACAGACCGGCTACAGACGACTTTGAAAACTTCATTCTGCCGGGATATTATATAGAATCAATTGTCGAAACATCCGATGGAAAAATTATCTGTGGTGGCATGAAATTGTGTGTCTTTGATGAGAAAGCCAAGAAGTTCACGCCTCTCCCCTCGTTAGGCGAAGGCTTCATTCTTTCACTCGCCATAGACCAGGATGACCAACTCTACGTCGCTACCAATTCCTGCATCTATGCCTACAACACCAAACTCAATCAAATCTCCAAGTTAGACACCGGTATCTACAAGGACTTCATTACCGGATCCGACGGTATCATCCCCATGACTTTTGACCATGCCGGCAGGCTATGGATAGGACGGAACGGGAAAGGTGTCATGGAGTTAGACGTGAAAACAGGCAATACACGAGTGTATAAGGCCAATCAGCTCTCTGACGGAACGGTGAGAGTGATCACCGAAGACCACAAACACAATATATGGTTGGGTACCGAACAAGGCGTAACGATTATTGGGCAAGACGGGAGTATCAAAACGCTGAAACAACAATTTGGCAATATCAATCAGTTGTCAGACAATGCTATTTATTCCATCCTGTCAGACTCCAACCATAACATTTGGATTGGCTCCTATTTTGGTGGCGTAGATATGATTAAGAATAGCAGCCCCTTCTCATGGGAAGGACCGAGTTACAGCCCCAACAAACTACAGGGGAAGGTTGTGCGACAAATCATTGAAAGAAATCCTCATGAACTCTGGATAGCAACCGAAGATGGCGGACTGAATATCTATAATCCCATGCGGGGAACCTTCTCTCCTTTCAATTCCATTCCCCAACTCGGCTCCAACGTGCATTGTCTGTTCTATGACAAGTCCGCTGACATAATTTGGATTGGGACATTTAGAAACGGGTTGTTCCGATATAATCTGAATTCCGGAAGTGTCAAACGGTTTGAACTATCAATGAATCTGTCTGCCGTGTCCATCTTTGACTTTGCCCGGCAAAGCTCCGGAAAACTTTGGGTGGGGACCACACAAGGCCTCCATTGGTATGATTCGCAAGCTCAAAAATTCAGGAGGATAAACCACTCCTCGCTCAATCATGCCTTCATCTATGCACTCGCCGTCGATCAGGCAGACAATCTGTGGATTGGTACTGTAGCATACGGAATTTATAAGCTCAACACCAAAACAAATCAACTCATTCATTGGAAAGCCACCCAACAGGCACAAGGGCTGAAGGACAACTACATCACATACATTTATCCTGCCCAAGATGGTAAGGTATGGGTGGGGACCAACAACAACGGATTGCAGGTGCTCAATCCCAAAACGGGAAAGTTTTCTGAGATAGAGAACGGTATAACCTTATCTAGAAGCACGATATGCGGCATCAATGCCGACACCCAAGGCCATGTCTGGATTAGCACAAGTCAAGGGTTATTCCAATATTTTCCCAAGACTCGGACCATCAACCGATACACCACCGACGATGGCTTGCCCACCAACCAGTTTAACTTCTCTTCAACGCTGCTGACACAAGATGGCAGAATGTATTTTGGAACGGTGAACGGACTGATTATGTTTCGTTCTGAAGACATGGTTTCCAAAAGCACAAATCTAAACGTTCATCTCAAATCCTTGAGAATCAACGGCGAGGATATCAACGCTGCATCGAAAAACTCGCCACTTACGAAAGAGCTGGATGCCACACATGAAATCAGGCTCTCCTATCGTCAGGGGCATTCCATCATGATTGATTATGGTGTTATTTCTCCCGGACAAACAGAGTCTATCATTTACAAAACCAAAGTAGACGGTATAGACAATCAATGGCGAGAGATGGGCAACGACCATACCTTTGTGAGCTACAACATGGAACCCGGCACCTACATACTGCGAATACGGGCCAATAATTCAAATACCGGTTGGGAAAACCGACCTGAAAAAGCAATTAAAATTATCGTTGCACCACCTTTCTATCGCTCTACTTGGGCTTATCTGTTCTACCTCTTGCTCGTCGTTATCATCGTTTACTACATTCAGCATTACTATAAAATAAGACTGAACGAAAAGAACAAAGTCAAGATGGCCATGATGGAGAAGAATAAGATAGAAGAGGTAGACCGTGCCAAATTCGACTTCTTCACCACTGTGTCCCATGAACTGAAAACACCGCTTTCCCTAATCATTGCACCTCTTAAAAGTATCCATAAAGATAAATTGAACGAAACGGAACAACGTCATCTGGAGACAGCTCTTGAGAATACCAACAAGATGGAGGAACTTATCAACGAACTGGTAACGTTCAACAAGGTCGAGTCGGATAATTTCCCGTTCTATATTCAGCAAGGCAACCCCTTAGAGTTTATTAAAATTCTCGCAAACCTGTTCCGCAGAAGTGCTGCTGAAAAACATTTAAACTTGAGAGTAGATTGTGAAAACAACGATGAAATCGTATGGTTTTCACCTTCCTATCTTGAACGCATCATGAACAATCTGCTGTCCAATGCCATCAAGTTCACTCCTGAAAATGGGGAGGTGAAGGTCAAGGCCTCTATCATCACAGGACAAGAAGACAACTACACCTATCTCGACGTGAGAGTGGCTGACACGGGCATAGGCATTGCTCAGGAAGAACAGAAAAACATCTTTCAGAAGTTCTATCAAACCAAACGAGGATACAATACCAACAACAAGGGATGGGGCATCGGACTTTCTCTAGTCCAACGACTGGTAACCATACACAAGGGAACCATAGAGTTGAAGAGCGAGCTGCAGCACGGATCCATCTTCCGGATATTGCTGAATGTAGACGCTAAGGCTTTCGACCGGCAATCTCTCATCACCGACGACAAAGTCATTGTACCGCTAACCGACTATCATTTCTCACCTTCGATGACAGACATCAACAATGCCTCAAAAGATATTGTGATGGAAGAAGACTACAAAATGTCTATCTTAATCGTCGAAGACAACGCTGATATGCTTACTTTCCTTACCAATTACTTTTCTCCCAAATACAACGTTTACACTGCTACCAACGGAAAAGAAGGAATCGAAGTTGCTCAAAGCGAATCTATCCAACTCGTCATCAGCGATGTGATGATGCCCATCATGGACGGAGTCACCTTCTGCTCCAAGCTCAAATCGGACGTCACCACATCTCACATTCCCGTCATTCTCCTGACGGCCAAAAACGAGCAGGAAGATGTGGTGGCGGGCTATAAGAGCGGAGCTGAAGCCTATGTGTCCAAACCCTTCGACCCACAGGTGCTCGATCTGCAAGTTAAGAACATCATCCAACTGGTCAAGACACGTCAGACCGAGATTCAAAATACCAAGACCGAAGACATTGAGACCAGCTCGCTCAATGACATCGACAAAAAGTTTATCTTGCAAATTAACCAACTGATTGACAAGAATATCAGCAACAACGAGTTCGCTGTGACCGACATCACGCAAGCAATGGCTATCAGTCGAAGTCTGCTGCATACCAAGATGAAAAACCTTCTGAACATGTCTATCGGTGAATACATCCGTCACAAAAGACTTGCGCTGGCCTCCGAATTGCTCATGAAAGGATTTTCTGTTTCCGAAACTGCTTACCGTTGCGGGTTTTCAGACCCCAACTATTTCTCCAAAGTCTTTAAAAAGTTTTATGGAAAAAGCCCCACTGAATTTATCGTCGCACTTTAAAAAATAACATCTCAACTTTATATCTATCTATTCGATCTTGTCTTTCCCTAAAACAGGTTGACTAGGGTCTGGCATTTTGTTCGTCACTGTTTTTGCAGTGAATATCCTCAATAACGGAACCAACAACAATACCGACACCTACTTGTTGTAACCAAGTGGATTGAAGCACACCAAGAAATATACTCGTAACGTGGATAAGTTGAAATAAGAAGCGATAACCAGTAGCGAGAATTGAAATTATACCTATGCTGATATGATAAGATTCTATAATGAATATTGGCAGGATAAATAATTCTAAATCATTATAGCTTGACGGATTTTACAGGGAAAAACATTGATGATGTATTTGTCGCATTTAAGTGATTTATTTGGCATTAAAATTAACTTTAATGAATTATAAAGTAAAATTTTAATGCTTTATTAAATATATTGTGTACTTTTGTACTTTATCATGAAATCAATATATTATGGGGAAAGATATTAATCGTATTAAGGTTGTACTAGTTGAAAAGAAAAAGACCAATAAGTGGCTTTCTGAGCAATTAGGATGTGCTACGACCACGGTGTCCAAATGGTGTACAAATGCCAGCCAACCACCAATGACAACTTTCCTAAAAATAGCCCAAATACTTAATGTTGAATTAGATGAATTATTGAATAAGACTCATCTAACTTCTTTGGATAATGAATAAACGAATAGAATATATCATAGATGAAATTAAAGATCAGTATATGTATGCTGATGATACTCACCGTCCGTGGATTATAGGCTTTAGTGGCGGTAAGGATTCAACGGTATTGCTAACATTGGTCTGGATTGCATTAAAAAAAATAAAAGAGAATGTCCTCGCTCCGTTTCAGCTTAGGAGACCTGTATATGTTGTTTGCAATGATACATTAGTGGAAAACCCCATTATATCTTCTTATGTCGATGATGTGCTTTATCAGATAGAAAAAAAAGCAAGGGAAGAGGACATGCCTATTTTTATTCGTAAAACAATTCCCAAACTTGAAGAATCTTTCTGGGTCAATGTTATAGGAAAAGGGTATCCTGTTCCAAATACGGCATTCCGATGGTGTACTGATAAAATGAAAATTAAACCGACAGCTCGTTTCATTACAGAACAAGTAGACGAATGTGGGGAGGCTATTATACTGATTGGAACAAGGAAAGCAGAGAGTGCTACGCGTGCACGATCTATAAAAAAACATGAAATACATGGCCAAAGACTGACTCATCATACTCTGTTACACAATACTTATGTGTATGCCCCTATTAAAGAACTAATGTTAGAAGAAGTTTGGTATATAATTAAAGCGATTCCATGTCCATGGGGCTTTGATAATTCAGTGCTCTTTAATATATATATGGATGCAAGTGCAGATGATTATGAATGTCCGACTGTTGTGACAGATAAAAGTCATGGCTCTTGTGGACAAAGTCGTTTTGGATGCTGGGTATGTACTGTTGTAAAGGATGATAAGTCTATGCGTTCCTTGATAAAGAATGGAAGAGAATGGATGAAACCATTGTATGATTTTAGAATGGAACTAGACTTAGAACGAAATATTTTAGAGAATCGTATGCCATTTCGCAGAGATGGTCGGAGGGCTGTTAATGATATGGGGCCATATATATTTAAATATAGAGCTAAGATTTTAAGAAGACTTCTTGAGGTACAACATGAATTGCAACAAATAGATTCTAAAATAAGATTAATCTCAGATCAAGAATTAATTGCAATTCAGGTTAATTGGTATAGAGACTTTAATTTTGGTTATCAAGTATCAGAAATATACAATTCAATTTATAAAGAATCTTTCATTATGGAGGAAAACGTGAAAAATAAATTAGAAGCCGATTTGATGCGTGAAGTGTGCGCCAATAATCCGGAAGAAGGTGAGTTAATAGAACAGTTACTTCTCCTTCAAAAAAGCAAATCCCTTATGCAGCGCAGAAGGGGGTTAAAAAACGAAATAGAATCACGGTTGAAAGACTTTATAAATTCTAAAAAAGCATGATAATAAAATCTATTGAATTACATAATTTTCGTATCTATCATGGAATTAACAAAATAGAATTAACACCTAATGGAGAACGAAATATTATTATAGTAAGTGGTAACAATGGATACGGAAAGACAACTTTCCTAATGTCTCTTGTATGGTGTCTCTACGGCAAGAATATGGAGAAAGTTGATGAGTTGTATAAAAAAGAGATTGACGAAAAAGGATCTTATAGCAAATATATAGGAAATAGTTTAAACACTATAGCAGCTCAAGATGGAGAAACGAGATTTTCCGTGAGTGTGACGTTTACAGAGGTAGAAATTCCAAATACAACTTGTACAGAGATTACTATAATTCGTTCATATGATAGAGCTACTAATACATCAGACGAATTAAAAATACTGATTGATGGGCGTGAAAGTGACTTATTTTGTGATAAAGATGAAGAAGAAATGTTCATTAGGGATTATATATTGCCTATAGAAATTGCAAAATTCTTTTTCTTTGATGCTGAAAAAATTGTATCATTTGCACAGGTAAATACTCCTCAACAAAGAGCAGAACTTAGTCAAGCATACTCTCAGGTTTTGGGTATTCAGAAATATGCGGAATTAAAATCCGAGTTAGAGAAATTACAAGATGATTATAGAAAAGAATCAGCCCAACCGCAAGATAAAAGAGAGTTTAATGAGCTCATCCTTTCGATTGAAAATGATAAAGATTGTATTGCAGACTTTGGGCATCAGATTGAGGAAAAGCAGGAAAAAATATCCATTCTTCGATATGAATGTAATGAGTTGCAAGAGAAACTTATTCGTGAAGGTGATTTAATGAGTGTCGAACGCCTCGCAGAGCTCAAAAAAGAACAGGAACGTTGCCAATCTGAAGTGTCTGATGCTCAGGAAGGATTAAAAGATCTATACAATTATATTCCATTTGGCTTGGCTGGCAATGTGGTTTCTACTGTTGCAACTCAGTTAAATGAAGAAAGGGCGTATAAACAAAATAAATTGCAACTTGAAGGAGTAAAGGAAAAAACTGACGATATTCTTAATGATCTTGACAGGGCTAGAAATGACTTTGAATCTCATATAGATATCAGAGTAAGGGATTTTTACGAAGCACAGATTAGGAAGCTGATACTCAAACATTTTTATAATGATTGTGATGTAGAAAGATATAGGAATTTCCAAGCCTTGCACAATTTCACAGAATTGCAAAAAGATGATTTCACAAACTTGGTATTAAAGCTAAAGGAATGTAAATCTTCATTTGAGTCTCTTGCAACAAAATATTCTAAAGCAAAAGCGGAGTTATATTCTATAGATAAAAAAATCCGAGAAGCGGAAAAGAATGCCGAAAGTGAATATATTCAGTCTTTACGTAGAAGGAAAAAAGAGAAAGAAGATATTGTTTCTGATTTGCATCAAGAAATAGCTTCTTTGAATATTGAGATAGAACTGGCAAAAGATAGGATAAAGGCATCAAAGCAAAAGAAAGAAATTCTATCTAAGAAAATTGATGTTTCGCAAAAGAATAAAGCTGTAGATGACGAAGCAACTCATTTAATACATATCATACAAAAATTCTTATTAAAATTTAAGGATGAGAAGAAAAAAGCCCTTGAGAAGAAATTAAAAGATAAACTTATAAGTTTTTTACACAAAAAAGATCTTGTCAGTTCAGTTGTTGTTGATATACAAGGCAATGGGGAGGATGTTGATATAAATTTATTTGATGCTAATAATAAGAAAATAGACAAAGGGATACTATCAATGGGAGAGCGTCAAATGTTCGCCTCTGCGTTACTTGGTGCACTTGTAGAAGAAACAGGGTTAGCTTTTCCTGTATTCATAGATAGCCCTATGCAAAAATTTGATATAAATCATAGTCAAAATATTCTGACAAAATTTTATCCGAATGTTTCAAAACAAGTAATACTATTTCCCCTTTTATTGAAAGAATTAACAGAGAAAGAATATTCTTTGATTAACGGATATGTAAGCAAAACTTATCTTATTGAAAATTCAAAGAAAGGGTCTAGTTTTAAGGAAATAAAGATAGAAGAATTGTTTGACACTTATAAGCACCAATAACATGCAAATAAATATAAAAACTTCCGCAGCAAACCAGAGCATAGTATCTAATTTGACTCTAAAATTACCTGGTGGTGCAAAAGAGAATATTATAGCACGTATTGCTTTAGGATTTTCCTTGGCTTCAGGGAAAAGATTTCAGCAAAATGAATTTAACACTTACGACTCACAAGGCAAAGAATATAAAGAACATATTTTATTTGATTCTGCTAACAGAGATTTTTATATAGCTCTTATTTGTCAAGCTTATGGCATTAATAAGAATAATGAACTAATTGCTAAATATGTAAAGCTGCATATAGATCATGGTCTTGAGCAGATTAATTATCTGTTTGAGAATCGTTCGCAATATACCTTTTTTGATTTTCTGGTTGAATATCTGGGAAAAGGTATTGACGCAATCGAAGACGCACCAGTTTCGTTAGATGCAGTTAAAAACAATAATCAACACATCAACAAGACGAGTTTTACAGGGGCTATTGATATTAAAGTGGGATATAACCCTAAGACAAAAGAGCCAGTAACATTTTGTTTTAACAACACTCAAATCTACAATAATCAACATGTTGCAGTTGCTGGAAAATCAGGTTCAGGGAAATCTCAATTTGCCTTGGAATTTTTAAAGCAATTAGTTTCTAAAACACAGGGGCAAGTTAATTTCCTTTTTCTCGATTTTAAAGGAGTATCAGTAGAAGATAAAAATAAGATGCATAATTTCTTCACAGAAACTCATACAACCTGTATCAATGCTCCAGATGAACCTTTTCCACTTAACCCACTTTCGTTCATAGACAATATAAATGATAGGAATAAACTTGTTGGTATAAACAAATTTGTTGATATTATAGCTAAATATTCAAATATCGGTAAAAAACAACAACAAACATTAAAAGATGCTGTTCAGGAAGCATTTATTCAGCAGACAAGTGGTGATTACCCTTCTATGAAAGAAGTCTATGATTCGATAATAGAACAAGTAGGGGAAAATCGAGACACTCTAACAGAAATAATGGGGCGTTTGAGTGAGTATGAATTGTTTGCTTCTAAGGTAAAGAATCCTAGTGCATTCCTAAATAATAATTACTATTTGTCATTATCTGGTGAACTTGATAATACCGTCAGATTTACTTCTGTATTCCTGATTATAAATTACATTTTTAATGTTTTCTCTAATATGGGAAGTACTGATGTAAACGATAATTATAGAGAAATGCGTTATGTGTTGATGATAGATGAAGCCCATGATCTTTTCCGTGAGAAAAAATCATTAGAAATCTTAGAAGTAATACTTAGAAAGATTCGCTCCTATGGAGTTTCTGTTTTTTTATTGTCACAAGGCATTTCTGAGTATAACACTGCAAATTTTGATTTCTCACAAGAGTGTGAAACTTCGTTCTTGTTACCAATAAATGATATGGCTAATACCAAGGCGATCAATAAATTCCTCGGACTCACTCCAAAGGATGGAACTGCCGCTTTACGCAACCTTGAAAAACTTCAGAATGGTCAAGCAATATCAAACATAAAAGAATTCTCAAGAACTGAAGTTTTTGATGTTGTGCAGTATTGGAAAGAAAAAAATAAATAAATTGGAAGCTTATGGTATGCAACATCTAACTTTCTGTCTTGATAATTTTATTTTGAAAATCACAGTACCGAAGGTTGTGTCAGAGCAAGAAACATCTATGAAAATAGAATGTGTACAATGTGACTGATAATCACCTAAAAGAATCTCAAAAGGTGACGGATGAACTGTCAAGGTATCTTATAGGGTGACTGAGCGCTAACACCTATGAACCTCATCTATACTGCCTATCAATATAGAAGAGGACTTCCATATCACATTCTTTTATAGACATTATTTCATAGACGGCATTCTGAACAAGAATTTCCTTTATGGGACTTATCCAAGTGATGAGGAAAAGAAAAAGTTAGTTTCCCAATATAAGCGGGATATACTGTCTGAATTAAAAGAGAACAGGAAAAACCTCAAGTTGTATACTATAAATGATGATATAAAAGAGTAAAATGATGGAAGCAAGCAACAACGACAACATGCTCATCTATCAGTCGGAAGATGGGAAAATAAAGATAGATGTTCGATTTGAAAACGAGACGGTGTGGCTGTCATTAGACCAAATGGCAATCTTATTTGGACGTGACAAATCTACCATTTCACGACATATTAAGAATATATTTGAGGAAGGAGAATTGCAAGATCCTTCAGTTGTTGCAAATTATGCAACAACTGCAACGGATGGAAAAACTTATCTGGTGGATTATTATAACCTTGACGTAATCATCTCGGTAGGCTATCGGGTGAAGTCGCAGCAAGGCACACAGTTCCGCATCTGGGCTACACAGCGGCTCAGAGAATATATTATCAAAGGCTTTGCATTAAACGATGAACGATTCAAAACGGGGTCTTCCTACAATTATTTCAAGGAACTCTTAGACCGCATTCGTGAGATACGTCTTTCTGAGAAAGTATTTTATCAGCAGATAAAGGATATATACGCAACAAGTATCGACTATAATCCATCGGCCGAGATGACATTGGCTTTCTTCAAGGAAGTACAGAACAAACTGCTCTGGGCTGTCAGCGGGAAGACAGCTGCAGAACTCATGTACTATCGTGCCAATGCCTCACTGCCTATGATGGGACTTACTTCCACAGAAAAAGAAGGAAAAGTTACCAAGAATGATGTCCTGATAGGCAAGAACTACCTGAATGAGAAAGAGATTGGTCAACTAAAACTTATCGTAGAACAGTTCCTTGCCTATGCTGAGGCGCAAGCATTAGCCGAAAAACCAATGTACATGAGCGACTGGGTGCAGAAACTTCGACTTGTACTCACCATGAACGAGAAGAATATTCTTGAGCATGCTGGCACCATTTCTCACGAATCGGCAGTAGCCAAAGTTACAAAGGAATATATTGCTTACAAAGAACAGCAACGAAAAATTGAACGTCTTGAAAGTATTAAGCAGCTCGACCAAGACCTGAAGCGTATCGCACCACGAAAGAACGATAAAAAAAAGAAAGACAACGAAGAGAATAATCAATGATAGTCCATACACAATATTTGGGTAATCAGGAATTGCTGAAACTGCAAAAGACGGCATTTTGTTTGTTGGCGTAACCGAACGTAGCAGCCTCTATTCGCTTAAAACGAACCTTGAACATAAACAAAAAATGATTACATTATTAAATTCACAATGACCCTACAAGGTAGAATAACCCATTAGGAAGCAGACATTTGCTTGCAAAAGTATTCAAAGAGAGGGGATAACTAAAGGGGTACTGTTGCTTTTTGCTACCCTGTTTCTACCCAGAAAATAATAACGGCTGATTACTCAATGAGTAATCAGCCGTTATTTGTACCCAGACCCGGGCTCGAACCGGGATGGGTTGCCCCACTGGTGTTTGAGACCAGCGCGTCTACCTATTCCGCCATCTGGGCTTAATTGCGGATGCAAAGATACGGTGTTTTTTCTAATGCGCCAAACATTTTACAAAAAAGTTGCTCACGCAGC
>ERZ1673752.2960-NODE-2960-length-17377-cov-6.739695_pt1 | contig 17377 bp, 14 predicted proteins | sample MGYA00580195_ERZ1673752 | MGnify/ENA primary metagenome ERZ1673752 (study PRJEB41218, sample SAMN15661744) | gut metagenome | host: Homo sapiens | place: Canada: London | collected 2015-08-20/2019-03-30 | study: EMG produced TPA metagenomics assembly of...
AGCGCGATTTTGATTTCAAAAAAAGTTGCAGTGCTGCACGCGGTGGTTATGTCGCTGATGATTTTGATCCCGGTTGATTTAAACTTTCCGATTGCGTTGTATGTGCTTTTTTCGAGTCTCGCCGGAATTGCGTTTATTCACATCAGCGATAAGCGTATTGATTTAATAAAAACGGCATTGGAATTGACGTTCATTAATCCGCTCTTGGCGTTCAGTGTTATTACGCTATTCGGTGAACAGGCTCCGATACTGAAAATTATGTTCGGAACGGCGATCAACGGTTTTATGACCGGTATTTTTATCTTGGGTTTTTTGCCTATTTTGGAATCGGCTTTTAATATCCCGACCGATTTTCGTCTCATGGAACTTTCCGATCTTAATTCAAGCGTGATGAAAAAAATGCTTTTAACGGTACCGGGAACATATAACCATTCTATTCTCGTTGCAAGCCTTGCGGAAGCCGCTTGTCGTGCTATTGGGGCGAATCCGCTTTTAGCTCGCGTCGGGGCGTATTATCATGATATCGGCAAAATGGAAAATCCGCAATATTTTGTGGAAAATCAAACGGGAGAAAACAAACACACCGAATTAAATCCGCGGCTTTCCGCCACAATTATCCGAAGTCACACAAAACTCGGCATTGCACAGGGGCGTGATTTGCATTTACCGGAGGAAGTCATTGATATTATTGCAACGCACCACGGTAACGGTTTGATTTCATTTTTTTATCACAAAGCGTTGGAAGCGGAAGGTGAAAATATCAGCAAAGCGGATTTTTCATATCCGGGACCGAGACCGCACGGAAAAGAAGCGAGCGTTGTAATGTTGGCGGACATCGTTGAAGCGGCTTGCCGTGCAAAGATTGCCAAAGAAAAAGTGAGCGATTTGAAGAGTTTTTTTGAAAAAACAATCGATATATTGGTAAAATCAAAAATTGATGCGGATCAGTTGAGTGATTCACTTTTGAGTTTTGGTGAAATCGCAATTGTGAAAAAAACATTTGTTGAAATCTTGTACGGATATTATCATTCTCGGATTGACTATCCTTCGGACAAAAAAACTGAAGGGAAAAACTCTGGTGATTCCGATTCTGCACAAACGGCGGAAAAGCCGAAAGAAGAAATACAGCCAAGCGAACAATCGAGCAAAAATGCTTCGGTGAAAAATCCCCCCGAAAAAGGAAGTTCTGTTGCCGAAAAAAAAGATGAGATGGCTGCAAAAGCGGGGACAAAGCCGGTCGCAAAAAAAACGACAAAAAAGAAGGTACAAGAGGATGCCGAATAATATTTATATTGATGTAACGGAAGATGCCGAGCCGCCGCAATGGTTCGACGTACAAAAAACGAATGCGTTTTTACACGCGCTTTTAAAAACCTGCCATTATGACAACTGGGAACTTTCAGTTGTGTTTTGTTCAAATGATTTTATTCAAAATCTCAACAAACAATACCGCGGACTTGACGAGCCGACCGATGTACTTTCGTTTCCGCAATCGGAAGCGGGGGAACCGGTAAAACCGGCTTTCAGTGATTCTTCGCAGGCGAGCGAGAACGCGGATCAAACGAAACATCCGTTTGCCGCCGGGGATATTGTAATCAGTTTTGAAACTTTACACAAAAATGCAGAGTGCTTTAACGAACCGGAAAAGCAGGAACTGCGGCGGCTTTTAGTTCACGGGGTTTTGCATTTGGCGGGTTACGATCACCAAACGAATGAGGCGTGCGAACCGATGCTGCAATTACAGGAAAAAATTTTAGTCGAGGTAACCGATGGGGATATTTGATTTTTTTAAACCGAAGAGTGAATTGGAAAAAGCTTTGGAAGGAGATATCCCCGATGAGTTACGAAAAATGATTGACGGGGTGATTAACTTATCACAAACGACCGTAAAAGAAATTATTATACCGCGCACCGACGTTGATTTTTTAACAACGGAAGACACGGAAGAAGAGCTTTTGGAAAAGATTAAAGAAAGCGGGCATTCGCGGTTTCCGGTTTATGACGGTTCGATTGACAATGTGGTCGGTATTTTGTATGTCAAGGATATTATTAAAACGTATTCAAACAAAGAACCGCTTGACTTGAAAAAAATTCTCCGCCGTGCTTTTTTTATTCCCGAGAGTAAACGGGTTGACAGCTTGCTCCGCGATTTCAAGCGAAAACATATTCACATCGCCGTTGCGGTTGACGAATATGGCGGAGTTTCCGGCATCGTTTGCATGGAGGATGTCATCGAAGAGATTGTCGGTGATATCCGCGATGAGTTTGACGAAGAGCAGGACGACATCACCAAAATAGCCGACGGAATTTGGCTTTGCGATGCGCGTGTCGACCTTGACGATTTACAGGAACTGCTGGAAGTCGAGTTTCCCACTGAGGAGTTCGATTCGCTCGGCGGATTTGTATTCAGCCTTTTCGGGAAAATTCCCGTCAGCTTTGAAAAGACGTCATGGAATAATTTGGATTTTATCATTCAGGAAATGGATGGACACCGCGTCGAAACGGTAAAAATTATTAAACACCGCGACGATGAGAAAAAGGCTGAAACGCCGTAGGTTACCAAAGGTGATACCGACTTTTCGATTGTATTCGTATATTTTTATAGCTGACTATATAAAACAAGATTTTTCAGCATTTTGTGAAATCGGATTGTAGAGGTGCGACTTTGAAGTTACTTCCGCATTCGATGAGGCTTAGGAGCGTTTCAGCCGCTTTTTCAACGGTGCCGTCATTTACAATCGTATATCGGGCAACACTCGTATACAGGGAGTCGCGTCGCACAAAGAGGGCATGTAATTTTTCCTGTATGAAAGCTCCGCAATCATCGTTGGTCGGTTTCGAATGCGACGATGCCGGTTGCTCATTATGAAAAAAACGCGGCGGCGGTTTTCCGGCGGATTGTTCGCGGAGCAGCCGCTCCGTAATGACCGAAAGCGGCGCGGTAACAAGTGCGACGGCTTTTTCCGCCGCTAACAATGCGAGGCTACCGTCGTGTTCAACAATGCCGCCTCCGGTTGCGAGTACAAAATCATCGGTTGTTTGGAGAAAATTGCGGAGCGTACAAAACTCCCGTTCTCGAAATTCGCGTCTGCCGTACCGTCCAAAAAGTTCGGCAGGAGACACACCGAAGCGGGCGGAAAGGAGGGTATCAGTGTCAAAAAACGGAAGCTGCAATTTTTCCGCACAGCATTTTCCAACGCTCGTTTTTCCCGCCCGCGGCATTCCGATTAAAATGAGACGCATACTTATTCAACTCGGTCAAATGCATAGGACGGCAAGAGTTTTTTGTCGGTGCGAGCTTGGATGACATCATCGTAAATGCCCTGATCGAACCATGCGTAACTGAATTGTGTATGGGTAAAGTTTTCATCGTGCGGATGATTTATCCACGCGGGAAAGCAAATCCACTTCCATGTTAAAAAGCTTTTTACCGAGCTGTAATAAAACGGTAAAAACACAAAGTCATCCATCACACGGGATTCAATGCGTTTATTTAATTCGGCAAGTTCGGTGAGCGGTAATTTGCGGGCGCTGTACGTTTCAAGCATTGCATCAAGGGGCGGATCGCGCAAGGCGCAAATGTTAGTCATATTGCCGGTTTCCGCAAACGATGAATGAAAATCGTAATAATGATTGGGAACAGTCGCTCCCAAAAATTCTGCAAAATAAATTTGAAACTTGCCTTGCGAAACTTTTTCAACTGCACCGTCGCGCAAATACCGAAACGATAGTTCCACGCCCGCTTTTTTTGCTTGCTGGTTGAGATAGCCCAAAATTTGCTTCGGGAGAGGTTTTGCGTGTAAAATTTCTAGCCGCAAGTTTTTTCCTTTTTTGTTTTTGCGGATTCCGGTACGGTCGAACTCGTTAAATTCCGTGCGATTAAAAAGTTCGTTTGCTTTTTGAATGTCAAATGGTGTAGCAGACAGCGATTCGTTGTTGAAATCTACCCCTGCAAAAATCTCTCCGTGTCCCAATGTTGTAAGTCGAGTCAGGTTTGCCGCGTATGTCGTTGATTTGATACCTTCAATATCGAGGGCGTAAAAAAGGGCTTTCCGCAGCGTTTTGTTCGCTAACAGCGGATCCGCCGTGTTAAAGAAAAAGCCCCACATGCCGATACGCGGTATATACCGTGTACGCCAAGGCGTTACAAAACCTTCCGTAACGCAGGATTCCGACAAACTTGCCAAAAAGCTCTGCGAGTCGTCCAAGTCTAAAATATCAAACTTTCCGGCTTTGAAATGGTTCATCGCTGCGCTGGTATTTCCTAAAATTAAAAAATAATTTATTGCATCAAAATTTGCCATACCTTTATAATGCTCATATTCGTGTCCCCACCAATTTTGTACTTTTGAAAACCGTAAGCCTTTATTCATATCATATTCCGTCAAAATGTAAGGTCCCGTTGTCGGTTCAATCGCGGTATTATACTCGTATACCCAGTTTTCAGGAACAACTCCGTTGTAAAATTTTTTGGATACGGGTTTAATATTCGTTGCACTTAAAAGTTCCGGTTCACTCAAGTTTGCCGCATGTTCATAGCTGATGGCGATGCAGTAGTCCGTAATTTTCCGCACGGTAATCGGCGCATAATCGGCGTTAAAGAAAGGATCAACAATTGCTTTTGACGTAAAAAGTGTAACCGCAAAACAGTAATCGTCGGCGGTGCAGGGCGAGCCGTCCGACCAGCGCACCCGCTCGTTCAACTTATAGTATACGGTTTTTCCGTCATCGGCAAAACTCCATGCGGTTGCAGCGGACGGCATGAACGAATAGTCAAAGGGAGAAACATCCAATAATGGCATGCTCGTCCAAAAAAGCTCTTGCGTTTCCGCGTTTGAGTTCGGTCCGCAATAACGGAACGTCGGCGGAAACTCGACAATTCGATAAAAAATTTCACCGCCGGTTTTTGCATTGACGGATCCGAAACGAGGTGTACGTGCGGTAAACCATACCGCATTCGGCAATTCCGGAACGCTAATATCTGCGGTAATTGTTTCGCAGGAAAAATCGTGGAGCGCGTTCCGTTCGGCGGAAACGGCTTTCGTATATGCTTCAAAGTGCGGCGTACTCCCTTCTTCGGCGTCGGCGGGCATTTTTATATAAAACACATCACTATTGCACGAAGCAAAAAGGACGCATACAATGACAGGAATAAAAATAAATTTTTTCACTTGCTGAACATATCACAGTTTACAAAAAAATAAAAGAGGAGGAACAATCGTGTGAAAATTGAATGCTTACGGAAACGCTGATTAAAGGCTTGACGCCGTTTAACAGCGTTTCCCTATTGTTTCTCAATGTTCAGTATAATAAGGTAGATTCTGAACATTTTCGAAACAACGATTTTTAAGGTGGGCACTGATTAATTCTCGATTGAATTAATCAGTGCCTCCTTACGCTGATAAAAACGAGTTTACGGTTTTATCGAAAACTGTCGGCGTGTTCACATTTTGTATCGCGCAGCAAATAACCGGAATCGGAAAGATATTTTCGGCGCGACATCACGAGGTGTAAAAGTTCTTCGTACATATTGAAATTGACTGCAAGCGCAATCGGAAATACGTACACTTCGGTTTCATCGCAATAGCGCTCGATAAATTCCGGTTCGTTGACAAAACCCAAACTGACCATATTGCTGATGCGGTCGGCGCATTTCAAAATTTTTGCTTTTTCCGAACCGTGTTTGATAATGCCTTTGAGGTAATCGGGCTTTTTCTGCCCTTTTTTTTTCGTAACTTCCAAGACGAGGTTGTACACTTGTCCGGCTTCCGAGTCAATCGAGAGAATATCGTTAACGTTAAAATCATCGATATCTTCAATAACATCGTGAATCAAGGCGGCTTTCAGCAAAATGCTGTCGATATAACCGTAATCGATGAGAACGCTCATCGTGTCGACTTGGTGCCGAAACATGTTGCCGCCGCCTTCGCGTGCCTTGCCGATTAAAGCGGTTGCAACTTGCATGTATGGAGCTATGTGGATTGAAGTCAACGGGCGTAAATCCCTTCGTGTCGTTTCCTGCTGTTTCATTATGTATTCCCTCGAACGTCTGTCCTGCCTTGGTTTCATCGTTATTATCGGCTTGAAAGCTCGCTTTGATAATGCGAAAGTTTTTCAATGCGGCGTTTTACTTCCGCAATCGTTGTCCGATCCTTTTCAATCACTTCGACAGGCGCATGTGCGATAAAGTTTTTATTTTGCAGCTTTGCTTCCAATTTTGCCAAATTGGCTGTTTCTTTTTCAATTTCCTTTGCAAACCGCGCAATGAGCTTTTCCGCATCCACGCTTTCACCGGCAACAATAAATGCTTCAAAACCTTCACCGACCGTTCCTACGGACGTTTTCGGTTTTTGTTCAACGGAATCGATAAATTTCAGTTCGCTCAAACCGGCGAGCATCGAAATAATTTCGCTGCGTTTTTTACTTTCGGCGGCAGGCGAATTTTCCTGAACGAGCAAGCAGCAGTGCAGTTTTGCCTGCGGTTCAATTCCGCATTCCGCCCGCAGGGTGCGGATATTTCGGACAATTTCCTGCAATGCGGTAAATTTTTTTGCTGCCGCCTCTGCGATACGCTTTTCGGAAAATTCCGGAAATTCCGCCGTGATAAGATGCGCGGCTCTTTGCTTCGCTCCGAACACGCAATTTTCGGGCAGCTTTGCATAAATTTCTTCGGTGACAAACGGCACATGGGGATGGAGTAGCCGCAAAGATTCTTCCAATACGGCGAGCAGCACCGAAATAGTGCGGTCTTTTTCTGCGCCGTCTCCTTCTTTCATTGCAAGTTTGGTCGCTTCAACGTACCAATCGCAAAAATCATTCCAAAAAAATTCATAAATTGCTTGCGCCGAGTCGTTATAACGGTAGGTTTCAAGCGCTTCCCGCATCGTTTTTGCCGTTGCATTTAAGCGGTGAAAAATCCAGCGATCGAGTTCGTTCAAATCTTTTTCAGTGATGGGTAAAATTTCGCGTCCTTCTAGGTTTGATAAAATATACCGGCTTGCATTCCATATTTTGTTGGAAAATTTTGAACCGAACTTAAAGGCGTCGTCGTCAATCATAATGTCCTGCCCCTGGGCGCACATAAAGCAGAGCGTAAACTTTAAAGCGTCGGCTCCGTACAGGTCAACAATTTTGTTCGGGTCAATGCCGTTTCCGAGCGACTTACTCATTTTTCGTCCCTGCTTGTCGCGGGTTAGTCCGTGCAAGTTGACATACTTAAAAGGCACCTTGCCGGTAAACTGCAAACCCGCCATAATCATACGACTCACCCAGAAAAAGAGAATATCGTAGCCGGTAACCAATGCCGTTGTCGGATAAAAAGTTTCCAAGTCGGCGGTTGCTTCCGGCCAACCCAACGTTGAAAACGGCCAAAGCCAGGACGAAAACCACGTATCAAGTACATCGGGATCCTGGCGTAGATTTTTCGAGTGACAAGTCGGACATTCGATGATATCGGTTTCACTGACGATTTCGGCACCGCAATCATCGCAGTACCATACCGGAATCCGATGTCCCCACCAAAGCTGGCGGCTGATACACCAGTCCCGAATATTATTGAGCCAATGCGAATAGGTATTTTCCCATTTTTTCGGATAAAACACCACATCGCCCGCTTTCCATGCTGCCAGCGCTTTTTCGGCGAGCGGCTTCATTTTAACAAACCACTGCTTCGATAAATACGGTTCAACGGTCGTATGGCATCGGTAACATTCACCGACGGCGTGGGTAATTTTTTCGCTTTCCTTAAAAAGTCCCAGCGCGGTTAAATCTTCAATTACCGCCTTGCGCGCTTTTTCCGTAGTGAGCCCGCGGTATTTTTCAGGGACGGCATCATTTAAAGTAGCGTCCGCGTTGAGGATATTAATCACTTCGAGGTTGTGCCGCGTGCCGACTTCCCAGTCGTTCGGATCGTGCGCGGGGGTGATTTTTACGACGCCGGTACCGAACTCGCGGTCAACGTACGTGTCGCCAACAATGGGGATTTTTCGACCGGTCAGCGGTAAATTCACCGACTTGCCGATTAAATAATTGTACCGCGGGTCTTCAGGATGCACGGCAACAGCGGTATCGCCGAGTAAGGTTTCCGGTCGTGTCGTCGCAATTTCCAGCAAAGTTCCGCCGTCCGCCAGCTTTGCACCGTCGGCGAGTTCATAGTAAATATGGTACATTGCGCCTTTTTTGTCGGTGTGTTCCACTTCATCGTCTGATAGAGCCGTACCGCAGCGCGGGCACCAGTTTACTAAATAATTTCCTCGGTATAAAAGATTTTTATGATAAAGATCGACGAAAATTTTTCGCACCGCTTTTGAAAGTCCTTCATCGAGGGTAAACCGTTCGCGGCTCCAATCCACGGAATCGCCGAGCCGTTTCATCTGACCGGTAATCGTCGCTTTGTGTTCTTTTACGATTTCCCATGTGTAGGCGATAAATTCATCGCGGTTCATATCTTTCCGCAACCTGCCTTTTTCGCGGAGCCGCTTTTCCACCACATTTTGCGTTGCGATTCCTGCATGATCGGTTCCCGGTACCCAGAGGGTTTTATCGCCGCACATGCGGTGAAAACGGATTTGCGTATCCTGCAGCACATGGTCGAGTGCATGTCCGATGTGAAGAATTCCCGTAACATTCGGAGGCGGAAGTGAAATGACAAAAGTTTTCCCGGTTCGAGAATCTTGCGGGGCAAACAAATTATTTTTTTCCCATTCCGCATAAATACGTTCTTCAAAATCTTTCGGGTTATATGCTTTTTCCATTTCAATCGCGTTCAATTTTTTCATACCATGTTTCCTTAATATCAAAAAAAATCTTGCCATTATAGCACCGTTTGCGATAAAAATCAAGATGTACGTTTTTGTATTTATTTTCGTTAATTGAAAACACAGATTACTGCGGCTTGACTTTTTTATGAATTTGAGTATACTATGCCAATACTATTTTAAATTCATGGCTTGAAAGGTTTTGAGCTTAAAAGCAATTTTTGGTACATAGAGGTATTTTTATGGCAGACATTACAATGATGCGAAACATTGGGATTAGCGCTCACATTGACTCCGGAAAGACAACGCTTTCCGAACGAATTCTTTTTTACACCGATAGAATCCATGCGATTCACGAAGTACGCGGGAAGGACGGAGTCGGCGCCACAATGGATAACATGGAATTGGAACGGGAACGCGGTATTACGATTCAGTCAGCTTCTACACAAGTTAAATGGAAGAATCACGCCGTTAACGTGGTTGACACTCCGGGACACGTTGACTTTACGATTGAAGTTGAGCGCTCATTGCGCGTTTTGGACGGAGCTATTTTGGTTTTGTGTTCCGTTGCCGGAGTTCAGTCGCAGTCTATTACCGTTGACCGCCAGCTGAAGCGTTATCATGTTCCGCGATTGGCTTTTGTTAACAAGTGCGACCGAACCGGTGCAAATCCGCTGAAAGTGCGCAATCAACTGCGTGAAAAGCTTGGGCTCAATGCCTATATGATGCAGCTCCCGATCGGGTTGGAAGATAAACTCGAAGGGGTAGTTGATTTGGTAAAAATGAAAGCGTATTACTTTGAAGGCGAAGGCGGTGTAACGGTACGCGTTGCGGAAATTCCCGAACACCTGAAAGCGGATGCGCAAAAATACCGCGAAGAAATGGTTGACGCCGCTTCAATGTTTTCGGATGAATTAGCGGAAGCATTTTTGGAAGGAACCGAAACCGAAGAAATGATTAAAAAGGCTGTTCGTGCGGGAACGCTTGCGGAAAAATTCGTGCCGGTATTCTGCGGTTCGGCGTATAAAAATAAAGGCATTCAGCCGCTCTTGGATGCGGTTATCGATTATTTGCCGAATCCGACCGAAGTTAAAAACACCGCTTTGGATTTGGACAACAATGAGCAGCCTCTGACGCTGTCGTCGGACGCAAATGCGCCGGTCGTTGCGTTAGCATTTAAACTCGAAGACGGCAAGTACGGTCAGCTGACCTATGTGCGCGTTTATCAGGGTACGATTAAAAAAGGCGAAGAATTATACAACAGCCGCACACGCAAAAAGTTTAAGATCGGACGCTTAATCCGCATGAACTCCGCTGAAATGGAAGATATTAACGAAGCTGCTGCAGGTGATATCGTTGCGCTGTTCGGTGTTGACTGTGCATCGGGCGATACATTCTGCGGCGGAAGCTTGAACTACGCGATGTCGTCAATGTATGTTCCCGATCCGGTTATTTCATTGTCGATTACACCGAAAGATAAGGCTTCTTCCGACCAAATGGCAAAAGCGCTGAACCGCTTTATTAAGGAAGACCCGACTTTCAGAAGTTATGTTGACCCCGAATCGAACCAAACCATTATTCAGGGAATGGGCGAGTTGCACTTGGATGTGTACATTGAGCGGATGCGCCGCGAGTATAAATGCGATGTTGAAACGGGTATGCCGCAAGTTGCGTACCGCGAAGCAATTACTCAACGTGCGGATTTCAACTATACGCATAAAAAGCAAACCGGCGGTGCCGGTCAGTACGGTCGTGTTGCAGGTTTTATCGAACCGACAACCGAGGGCGATTATATTTTTGTAAACAATATCAAAGGCGGTGCGATTCCGACCGAGTATATTCCGTCTTGTGATAAGGGTTTCAAGGAAGCGGTTAAACGCGGTACCCTCATCGGCTTCCCCATTGTGGGCGTACAGGTTACTATCAACGACGGTCAGTACCACCCGGTGGACTCTTCCGATATGGCGTTCCAAGCGGCTGCAATCGGTGCATTCCGTGAAGCGTATATGAAAGCGAAGCCGACTATTTTGGAACCGATTATGCAGGTTTCTATCGAAGGACCGCAGGAGTTTCAGGGCAATATTTTCGGCTTGATTAATCAGCGCCGCGGTATTATAATATCTTCAACGGAAGACGGTACGTTCACTCGTGTTGATTCAGAAGTACCTTTGAGTGAAATGTTCGGTTTTTCAACGATTTTGCGTTCTTCAACGCAGGGTAAAGCCGAATATTCAATGGAATTTAAAAAGTACGGGAAAGCACCGCAAAGCATTTGCGATGAATTAATCAAAGCGCATGAAGAAAAACGCCGTGCAGAACAAAAATAGGGGGATACTATGGTAAAGAAAGATTTAATTGAAAAAAGCCCAATCCGGCGGCTTGAAACAACGCTGAGTGGCGGTTTGAAAGCCGGTGAGTTTGGCGTTATTGCGGCTCAAAAAGGGGTCGGAAAAACGAGTTTACTGGTGCAGTTGGGCATTGACGAGTTATTGAAAGGTAACCGCGTGTTCCATATTTCGTTTAGTCAGGGAATAGACTACACCGTCGCGTGGTACAACAATATGTACGAAGAACTCGCAAAGCACAAGAATTTGGAAAGTGCCGATGCGATTAAAGAAGAAATTATTGCAAACCGCGTGGTGCTAAATTTCAATCAGGATACGATTACAACGGCGCAGATTATGAAAACGGTTACTGCTTTGACGGAAGGCGCAAACGCAAAGCCGCACGTGCTGATGATTGACGACTTTGATTTCAGCAAGGCGACCAAAGAATCGATTGCCGAGTTTAAGCAGCTTGCAAAAGAATTGGGGGTTTCCATTTGGTTTACGGCAAAGCTTGATGTTACCGACGGTATTCCGAGTACGATAAAATCTTTTGTTGACGATATTGAAGTGATTCTCCTGTTAAAGCAAACGTCCTATTCCGAAGTCGGCATTACCGCAGTAAAAGAACATAACCGCAAAGATGTTGCCGTTGATGTTAAGTTTGACACCAAGTCATTGCTGTTAGTTTAAGCTCTTTTCTATAGCGGAGAAAAAAGCCGGTACGCAAATGCATACCGGTTTTTTTATGTGTGCGGGAGTAAAAATACCGTTCCGCATGCGGGCTATGTACGGTTTGACTTTTCTTTCTCTGTTGATTATACTGAAAAACAATGACCTATTTTTTTGAAACATACGGCTGTCAGATGAATGTTGCCGAATCCAACGGCGTTGAGCATGTGCTTAAAAGCCGTGGCTGGACATCGGGAACCGCTGAAGACGCCGACCTCATAGTGATTAACACCTGTTCGGTGCGCATTACGGCGGAAAACCGCGTGTTCGGACGGCTGGGCTTTTATTCCGCGCAAAAGAAAAAACGCGTCGTCAAAATTTTAGTGATGGGCTGCATGGCGGAACGGCTCAAAGCGGAATTCGCGGAGCGGTTTCCCTTTGTGGATTTTGTAGTCGGCATTGGCGACCGCGCCGTGTTAGAAAAAATCTTTGCCGAGCTTGAAGCGGAAACAAACAAAAAAAACGTTCGCGATTTTCCGGAAACGGCGCCCCAAAGTTCGAACGAAACATACCTTTTTGCCGACAGCTCCTATCATGAAGGAGATTTTCAATCTTTTGTACCGATTATGAACGGCTGTAATAATTTTTGCTCGTATTGCATTGTGCCGTATGTGCGCGGACGTGAAGTTTCACGGGATGCTTCGCAGATTTTAGCCGAAATTGAGTTGCTCGGACAACACGGTGTAAAAGAAATTACGCTTTTGGGACAAAATGTTAACTCGTATCACGGATCATTCAACGGAGAAAAAATCGATTTTCCCGATTTACTCACGCTCGTATGTCGCCGCTGTGAAAAAGCCGATAGCATCCGATGGATCCGTTTTATGTCGAGTCACCCAAAAGATATGTCGGAAAAACTGATGGACGTGATTGCGCGCGAAAAACGGGTTTGCAAAGCAGTACACCTTCCCGTGCAAAACGGCTCGGATGCGATTCTCACCGCGATGAACCGAAAATACACCGCCGCGCATTACTTGAATCTTGTGACCGCGTTGCGGAATAAAGTTCCCGATATCGCGATTACGACCGACATTTTGGTGGGATTTCCCGGGGAAACCGAAGCCGACCTTGAAGCAACGCTCGCGCTGATGCGGACGGTTGCATTTAATTCCAGTTTTATGTATCATTATAATCCGCGGGAAGGTACAAAAGCGTTTGATTTGCCGAACCGGATTCCCGAACCGGTAAAAATTGCGCGACTCCAAAAAGTGATTGATTTGCAGATGATGCTCACGGAAACGAAGATGCGTGAAAAACTGGATTCTACCGTCGCAGTTCTTTTGGAGTCTCATTCGCGGAATGCTGTGTCCGAGCTTTTCGGTCACAGTGAAGCCGGTGAAATGGTTGTGGTAAAAAATGCCGGAGCGGAAAAAATCGGACAGTTTGTGCAGGTACGGCTGGAAAAAATTAACGGAAAGACCTTTGTCGGTACCGTTGTATAATCCCCGAAAGTTCCGTCAATCATAGTACAACAGGAGTTTATATGTCAGGAAAAGCTTTTTATTTTATTATTGTGTTGTTGCTGTTTGCGCTTTTTGCGAGCGTGAACCTCAATAACAGCGTTACCATCAGTATCGGGTTTCGGACATTCGAAAATGTGCCGGTGTTTCTCTTTGCGCTGTTTTCATTTTTAATCGGCTTTTTGGTTACCGCCCCTTTTTTTATTTCAGGCTCAAAAAAACATTACGAAAAACGTACTGCCGAGAAAAAAGATTACGATTCGGCTACTTCAACGGGAGCTTCTGCGATGAACAACATTCAAGAAGTCGAACTGAAAGGTGAAAAAAAATCATGGTTTCAAAAACTAAAAGAAAATAAAAAAAATGACGAAAATAAAACTGGTGTTTAATTTATTTTCTTATCAACAAAGTTTGTACCAAAAGCTGAATCGTTATTTCAGAATGGTATTTTTTTCTCTGTGTCCGATATTTTTTACGATTGGCTTACACGCTCAAGCGGAAATTTCGCCGCAAGTGAAATCCCTCGTTTCCGCTTATTTTGTTGAAACGGACGAAAGTCCCGCCGTCATTGCAAAAAAATTTTCCGCGTCAATCGCCAAACTCAATGCCGCTTCCGATACATTGCAAGCGCGCAAGATTTTAGCCGCTTATGCGGAAACAAATTATTTATACGCCGAAGCCGCCGAGCAGTATTCGCAGGCGGCGCTCCTTGAAGCCGATCCCGAAGCGGTCTTTGCATTAAACCTCAAAGCCGCCCGTTCGTATTTTTTGGCGGGCGACAGTCAACTCAGTGCGTACATACTCAACACGGTTATTGCACAAGCGGCTGATAATGCCGTCAAAACGCAAGCGGAAGTGTATTTGCTGCTCGCCGGCTTGGAAGATGACGCAAACTTTAATGAAAACCGCGCGGCGCTGCAACGCTGCATTGCCGATGCGAAATACGCCGGCTATATGCCGACACTGCTTTTTGCACTGTATTGGCTCACCGGCGATGCGCAGGCGAAAAACCGACTTGTGAAAGAGTTCCCGGCAAGTATGGAAGCGGAAACGGTACAAAATAAAGCAACGGTTTCGCCGGTTGCGTTTTGGTACTTGATGCCGCGGAAAAACAGTGCCGGCTCTGTATCCGCGAGGGCTGAACAGACGTCAAATAAAAACGCGCCGGTGACAAAAACGTCGGCTCCGCCGGGAACGCAAAAGCCGCTTTATTATCAGGTTGGTTTTTTCAAAACGAAAGAAAATGCGGACTCGCTGGCTGCTGAACTTGTTGGAAAAGGATTTCCGGCTCACGTGATTGCCAAAACAAAAAACGCTTCCACTTCGTTTTCGGTTGTGGTCAACGAAAGTAACGGTGTGTCAATTTCGGAAAAATTACGGAATGCCGGCTATGAATGCTACCCGGTGTTTGAAAAATAGGAAGCGCCAATTAATTCTTTGGAAATTAGCGAAATATGACTTGACAAAAAACTGTTTTTCCGTATACTATTAGAACATTGGCGCCATACCCAAGTGGTAAGGGAGAAGTCTGCAAAACTTTTATGCATCAGTTCGATTCTGATTGGCGCCTTTTTTTTTACGTTTTTATAATAAGAGCAAAAGCCGATGATTTTAGTATATAGTACTTTTTTAGCAGGGATATTATATTATCTGATGAGCAAAGAAGAACGCGCTCGGGGCTTTGCGGTATTCTTGCAAGGTGCTTTTCTCGGCGTTATTTCTTGTATTATACTGAACTGGATTTCATTGACCGGTCTCACCGGTTCCGCTTCCGTGATACGTGAAACAATGCGGATTTATCTGCACTATTTCTTGATTCCGATGCTCATTGCGATTCCGTTGTTTTTGCTCTTTTCGTTCTCACTTTCTGAAGAAACCTTTTTTAATATACCTGCAATGCTTTTAGGTTTATTCACCGTGTTATTTATTTCAGCGACTTTTACCTACCGGAACGAACCGGAAACTTTTCGGCTTGAAATTTTATTGTTGCTGATGTTTACGGCGGTGTTTTTATCGGAGCTTTTACTCAAAATTTTTCTTTCATTCGGAGCGCTTCCGGAAATTGTCGCTTTTTTAATCGCTATCGGTTTACTGCTCGTATTGTGTTTTCCGCTGTCGCTGGTACTCGGTTTTTACTACTTTAACAATGCACGGTTTTTGACTTTTATCATTGCGGCGGTTTTATTGGCGTTACTGATTGTTCCGCAGCGCATTGTTACTATTTTTAAATGATTACACAACCTTTGAGATATCCTTTTGTTTTCCTTGTTATGGAAAAAACGCTTCCAAAATTCTAAACTTTTTGTTGTATATTCCGATAAAGAGAGAGGACTGACTATATTAAATGAGAAAAAATGATATAATCACTAATGTAGTTATTAAGAATATTCCTCCATCGGAAAAGAGGTAAGTTATGGATATAGCGTCATTTATAGGTATTGTTGGCGGTATCGCGGCTATTGTGTTCGGCGGTTATACCGGCGGTTCACTCAACGGGTTGTTCCATATTCCGTCGCTTTTCATTACAGTCGGCGGTTCATACATGTGTTTGTATGTTTCATACCCGCTGCAATATGTTGTCGGCATTTTTAAAGTATGCCGCCGCGTATTTAAAAAAGTTGATTACCGCGAAAAAGAACTGGTGCAAAAGCTGGTTGCCTTGTCCGAAAAAAGCCGCCGAAACGGCTTGCTCGCTTTGGAAGAGGAAATTGATGATTTTGAAGATCGCTTTATGAGAACCGGTTTGCAAAATGCTATTGACGGTATTGACGGTGAAGCGATTCGAGCGTTGATGGAAAATGAGTTGACACAAATGGAAGAGCGGCATGCGGTGTGGATTTCCGTTTTGAACGTTTGGGCAACCTTAGCCCCCGGTTTCGGTATGTTGGGAACCGTTATGGGGTTGATCGGTATGTTGCTCAACCTCGAAGACAAAACCGCTCTCGGACCGAACATGGCAACCGCCTTGGTTACCACCTTTTACGGTTCGGTTTTGGCGAACTGGCTTTTTATTCCGATGGCAACGAAACTCCAATATCAAAACGATTGTGAAGTGCGCTCAAAAGAAATGGTTATCGAAGGCGTTTTAGGAATTTTAGCGGGTGATCATCCGCGAATTTTAACCCAAAAGTTGATGACGTATCTTGAGCCGAAAGATGCCGAAGCGATCGAAGCCGAGTTTTTGCGTGATTAGCTTATTCAGAAGTTGGAATTAAGGATTAAAAATGGCACAAGAACGAAAAAATAAAAAAGCAAAAGCGCCGACACAAGGTTGGCTTACTACTTATTCGGATATGGTTACGTTGATGTTGTGTTTTTTTGTTATGTTGTTTAATCCGAGTGAAATAGATGAAGTGCAATTGCAGGCGATGGCTTCCATTGCGGGCGATCCGACTCGCGGTGGGACTTCACTTTCAATCGGTCGTGCTTCCGATTTAGGCAATACTATCAATTCGCTTCCTTCGCAGGATAAAGGTAAAACAATGGGTACCGCGTTAAAAAAAGCAGTATCGCTTTTTACACCGGAAATAAAATCCAACAAGTTGACGATAACGAATGATGAACGCGGAGTGGTTATTTCTCTTGCGTCCGATGCTTTTTTTAGAGAAGGCAGTGCTGAACTCAACATCGAAGAAACGCGGGAAACGATAATGCACATTGCGCAGTTTTTATCTTCCGATATAGTCTCCGGACGAAAATTTCGCATTGAAGGACACACGGACAATACTCCGATCGACAGCGATGTATGGACGAGTAACTGGGAGCTTTCAACGGCACGGGCAGTTAACGTTCTCCATAGCTTGACCGATTTCGGCGCCAATGAAAACCGCTTTTCCGTTGCAGGCTATGCGGACACCCAGCCGAAATTTTCCAATGACACCGCAGAAGGACGGGCGTACAATCGCCGTGTAGACATCATCATTTTGGATGACGCACACTTTTAATGCTTGATTGCAATTAATAGGGAGGACAGACGCGACGCAAAATCGATGACGCGCTTGACCGTCGATCCGCTTTTATTGATTTATATTTATGAATAAAAAAATCCGGTAAGGAAACGCTGATTAAAGGCTTGACGCCGTTTAACAGCGTTTCCTAATTGTTT
>ERZ1673752.2963-NODE-2963-length-17364-cov-10.167890_pt1 | contig 17364 bp, 14 predicted proteins | sample MGYA00580195_ERZ1673752 | MGnify/ENA primary metagenome ERZ1673752 (study PRJEB41218, sample SAMN15661744) | gut metagenome | host: Homo sapiens | place: Canada: London | collected 2015-08-20/2019-03-30 | study: EMG produced TPA metagenomics assembly of...
AGGCTTCGTCAGGTTTGAGCCAGGAGGAAATCGACCGCATGAAGGCCGAGGCAGAGCAAAACGCAGCCGCCGACAAGGCTGAGCGTGAGAAGGTGGACAAAATGAATCAGGCCGACTCGATGATCTTCACCACCGAAAACTTCTTGAAAGACAACGGTGACAAGATTCCAGCCGACCAGAAGCCTAACATCGAAAATGCTTTGCAACAATTGAAGGATGCGCACAAGAATGCCGACGTGGCCGCCATTGACTCGGCCATCAACAACCTCAACACCGTAATGCAGGCTGCCAGCGCACAGATGTACAGCCAGGCAGGCGGCGCACAGCCAGGTGCAGACGCAGGCTTTAACGCTGGTGCACAGCAAGCAGGTGACGGTCAGCAAACCCAAAGTGGTTCATCTGATGACACCGTACAGGACGCCGACTTTGAGGAGGTTAAGTAAGTATAGATAACTACCGAAAGGTATAGATAGATAAATCCGCATAGCTCAATGAGTTATGCGGACTTTCTTTTTAGTTAAACTTTGTATTTCTTTCGTTATATTCGGATATTAGCTGTATTTTTGTGCCATATCTGTACCAACACTTATTGGTAGATAATGTGACACTTAATAAACATAAGTAATAATAAAGTAGAATTGTATGGGTGCAGCAAAGTTTGAGATAACAAGAAAATGCAAGATTTGCGGTGAGCCATTCGTTGCAAAGACTATCACGCCTTGGTATTGCTCACCAAGATGTTCTAAAGTTGCATTTAAACGCAGAAAAGATGAAGAAAAAAGAAATGAACGTTTGGATGCTATAGCCAAAGCTATCCCGAAAGACCAGGAATACATAACTGTACCTGAAGCCTATTCCATGTTTGGCATCAGCAAGGAAACACTATATCGCTTTAATTCGTAAAGGTGTTATTCCAAGTGTGAATGCAGGTCAGCGCCAAACACGGGTAAGCAAAGAAACGCTTATGGAGATGTACCCTCTAAGGAAGAGCTTGCTTAAGAAGCAGCCCAAGCCCATTCCCAAGCTGTATAGTTTGGAACCAAAGGATTGCTACACGATACAGCAAGCGTGTGAGAAATACCATATGAATGATAGTACACTCTATCTTCAAATCAGAAAGTTTTCAATTCCTACTCGGCAAATCGGCAATTTCGTATATGTACCCAAAAAAGAAATAGACAATCTCTATAAATAAGCATCCCTATGAAGAAATCTCTATCCCACACCCGTGTTTCCGTGAAACTTCGCAAGGCAGAGTTTCGCAAGGAATGGTATCTTTACATAGAGTCATATCCGGTTATATCCAAACACGGTGGCAAGCCACAGCGAGTGCGCGAGTATGTCAACCGTACTATATCCACTCCGATATGGGACAAAAGCAGAACGGCAAGAACAGCTTCAGACGGAAGTGTAACATATAAGCCGAAACGTGATGTCAATGGTGTCATCCTCTGCAAATCGGAGCTTGACCAAGAATCATGCATCTATGCAGATAAGGTTAGGGCTATTAGACAAAAGGAATATGATACCATAGGACTTTACTCTGAATCAGAAGCCTCTTTATTGGAACAGAAAGAGAAATCGCAATGTGATTCGTTGATTCACTCGGATTCTTTTTTCAGAACGTATTGGAGTTTAGAACATTGACAACAAATACAATACGATATGGGGCTGGATAGTTCCGCATATGGAAACTACCCAACCCTATTTGTTGGTATTCTTCAGATTCTTTTGAAGAAACCTTCATATTCTTCATCCAATATTTTCCAAATACCATTTTTGCGCCCCCTTCTCTGACAATCAATTTAAGGTTCGAAAGTTGTTTAAGGTATCGCTGTACTTGGCGTAGGGAAATGCCCATATTCTCAAACATTTGCGTGGCATTGATTTTGAGGTGTTTTGAAATCAATTTGTAGATTTTTCGCTGAGCCTTTACAAATTCTTTTGTGACATTAGCTTTGGCTTTTACGACATCTCCTGTCTCTTTTACGACATCTTCGGGTGCTTTTACGACATGAGGATTATCTTTTATGACATCCATGGAATAATTGAAGTTCCACATTGTAACATGGAATTCAGAAGCATTGGAGCTGAACTCTGGAGCATGATAATTCTTCAAATTCTCAAACAGCTTATATTCACCTATAATCTTCTTCATACCACAACCTCTACGCTCCATTAGCTTTAAGCGATGAAAGAAATCTGCGAGCAAAGGGTTGCGACGTTTCGAAGGTACAGTCATAGGGTCAAGTTGTTGTATCAAGCGTCCATCAAACATCGCCTGGGGAAGACACCTCCATTCGGTCATCATACATATCAATGTGTATTTCGCTACCAAGCTCCATGTAATCTCTGTGAATGATAGCGTTACATATCACTTCTGTTACGGCACGTTCTGGATAATCGGGCAGTTCCTCCAGATAATTATCTTCTTTCCACCATCTTCGATGTGAATTGTTCCGAACAAATGCGACTGCATCTTGCAATTGCCCTATAACGCTACCTTCAAGTTCTGCATCATCCAATGCCTCCCCCAAACCACTTGTCATGTATAAGCCATTCCAACCGGTACAGAATATGCGAGAATGGTGAATAGGGGAATCATCAGCCAAAAGAGCTCCAGCATTGGTAAGTTTGCCATCATTGTCCACGACACCCCATGATACGAAGTCACTATCATCAAATGATTGGTTCAACCATTTGAAGTGTACAGATTTGAGTTTTGAGAAAGCCATATCCTCAAACTTATAGGGTGAAGGAATCGCATCAAAGGAGCGACCTGCACCTTGCATTACAAGACTTTTTAGTTGAAGTCGGTCTGCAACAACAGACTCATTGCCAACTCTTACAAATGCTAAGCGTTGCTTATCGCCTATATAGTAATATGGTGTTTCTTGTCCCTTATAAACGTGAAGTAATACAAGTTTCTTGCCTTCCACCTCCTTAAATTCGAGGTTGACAGTAGGTATAGGGTCTAGTTTTGTCTTTATCTCTTCGCTTATTCTTTCTGCATCGCTCTCTGCATCAGCAAGTCCAACCACTTGGTCGTCATCACTGATGCCAAAAACCAATGTTCCGCCTTCGCCATTAGCAAAGGCGGATACACTTTTTAGCTAACTCTTAGGTCGCTTGACTTCAAGTTGTTCTTTCTTACCATAGGCGGTTGATTCTCCTATCAATTCATTTATGCTTGTTTTCATCATAAAACATATCCCTTTTTATTTACTGCATATAATGCTACAGTCAATGTTCGCCATTTCATGAAGTACATTGACCGTATTTCCTAATAATATTTTCATTTCAGGAGTACATGTAGTTTTACTCATGCCTGGCTGAACTATTACGATGTGAAAATGCAATTCTTTTCTATTTGATGCTTCTTCACGTAACTTAATCATGTCATCAACAGAACCTTTAAGCAAACTTCCACTCTTTCCTTTATCCACTTTCTTTTCATTTCGATATAGTATTTGATCAAATAGTTTGTGTCCACCAACATATTTCCAACGAACAGATTTTTGTGCTTGTCCACAGACTTGATACAGGTTTTCAATGCTATTAGACACTCTGCCTTCTCTTGCAAACTTAAGATGAAATAGTGTAATATCAATAACGCTATTACCATTGTTTATTGCAACTAAATCTGCAATTTCTCCACTACCATCATCGTCAATGAGATAATCATAGTCTGCGATAATCTGTTGTACCATATAGTACTGTATAGAGTCCTTAACATAAGGTGCAGAACGCTGTGATTCTTTGGATAAATCAACTCCTTGCCAATCCAAAGTAGATATTAGTTCATCAGGAATTACATCCGCCTTACGCTTGGGCTTACAGTAATTTATGCCATACGAGATACTATCATCAGCATAGAATATCGTCATAGGACTATCTTTTAAGAAATCTTCCAATGAAATAATCATACCTCCATTAATAAATGCAATCGATTCACCATCCACTTTCATGTATTTAGCACTATTGTTTTCGATAGTCATTCTATACTTACTGTAATGGTCTTCGCATCTAAAGCTAAAGACTATATCTCTGCCAACATTTGTGTCTTCATCTATTGTTAATCCAAGTTCGTCAAAAGAAACCATTTTATTTGCGAACTGAATCAATAGAGTATAATGTTCATATACTTCTGGATTCCAATCCATGCTAATTGGATAGCTATCTTGCCTGAAAGATGACATTTGCTCAAACCGAAGTGTATTCTGCAAAACAATATTGGTGTCAATACTTTCGTCAAAAATAGTCTTACCTATTTCCTTGCACCACTCTTGGAAGTGTTGCAAATCTGCTCTTTCTCTTGACCACACTTTCCCCTTACAAGAGCAACCTATACTCGCAAGATTTCCGTTCTTGTAACCAACGCCAAACAAGTTGTTTTTCTGTAATCTTCCTTGGGTTAGTTGATCCAAACCATCTTGCACACTACTTCCATAGTAAGATTGGAATGAGATGTCCCTTCCTCTTGGTAGTCTTGCACCGACATTGAACAACCGAAGTCTTAATATATTAGCAAAAACTCGAAACATCTTATCATTTTCACACTTAATTGGGTTTGAGAAAAGATGTTTTAAATAGCTTTCTCCCTTTATTTTGATAGATGAATTAAGATAGATTCTTCTGTGTAGGCTGTCAAAATATACGATTATAATATCCCAATTGAGGTTTTTGACTGTTTGTGTGTCGCCCCATAAAACTTTTGACTTTTTTCCTAAAATTACAACTAAAGTGTTATTAGATTGAGAATGCAAGATATAATCGTATTGTTTAGAATTATTTAATGCATCTTTCCAATGGCTAAATGACGTTGTTGTAGAATCCGTAGTATATATTTCTGCGCTCAATGCTGGACGTATATCCTCCATTGATATTTCATCCTTCAAATCACCATGAAATCCACTCAGAAAAGATGACAAAGTCTGTTGTTCTGTTGCTGCTTCTTCATTTATACGAGGCAACAAGAGATTCCAATCTGCATCCATCTGATACAAAGCATTAATCTCCTCTTGTATAGGAGGATATGCAATATTTGTAATAAAGCTTGCTGGCCCTAATCGCACATCATTGGTTCTCGTAAATCGACCTATAAATTGTAACGTAACAGCCAAGCTTTGCTTTTCATCGTGTATTGCTGCAATTTTTAATTGAGGTAGGTCATAGCCTTCCCCTAACATATTGACACAGACAATAATTCTATGTTTTTTTTCCTTTATTTCATTAAGTATAACAGAACTTTTTGACATACTGCTATATACAATGATAGGAGAGAATTCTTGGTATTTCTCATAGACTTTATATACTGCTTCAGCTCGCTTTATGCTTTTACACCGAGCCATAACAATGTGGTCATATCCATTGTCCAAATCCGATTTCAAAATAGACACAGCTTTTGCTGCAATAGCTTTGTCAGCTTCTTCTTGGGAGTATTTTGTAATCTGATAATTTTTTATCTTTTGATAATATCCTTGTTCCTGCGCTTTTTTTAATGAAAAATTAAAAACAATTTTCCCTGCTAATTTTTGCCCATCATTTCTAAATGGTGTAGCCGTGAACATTATAACATTCTTGGGAGAAAATACATTTATGAAAGCCTCCCATGTTTGCGCTTTCGAATGATGTGCTTCATCAACAAATAAATACGAGATATGTTCTCTAAGATATGACCGTACCTCGGGAGAAATCCTCTCTGCTGTAGCCATAGTTGTTACAATGACATTAGACTTATCAATCTTATCTTTCCATTCAGAATCGTCCAATGACTTATTTATCATTGAAACGATAGGCTTGTTTATATTTGGTGGTACGATTCCTAATTTGGGTAATAGTCCCAACTCCTTGAACTTTTTACATGTCTGGCTACGAAGCGCATCAGATGGAACAATGACAAAAACTTTTTCACAAGCATTTGCTATAAGAAAAGCAAGCATAGTCTCTGTTTTGCCTGTTCCAGTAGGCATAACAACAATTGCTCTATTTTCGCCATCCTCAATATGCGCCAATAAAGCATGTAAGGCACCAATTTGTGGAGACCTCAAACCTTTGCTTGAACTTGTTTCTTTTTTGAAACAGAACAAACCTTTCCATGAATTGGATATTTCTTCTGATGTTAGTTTGGAATTTGCCATACTTCTTAAATTTTATCAATTACCACACATTCATCCAACTTGTCGAAAGTCGTATCAACAAACGTGTGAACTATCATTTTTGTTGTATCTATCGGTTCGAATTCTGCATATTGCTTGCGAACATACCTAAGTTCAAAAGCCAAGCGGAGAGTTCTGCTGTCGGCATCATCTTCATCCGTTTGTTTTGCCTCTTTGCCTGTAATCGTCCGCATCTTGGTAATCTCATATACATCACGCACACCTTGTCCTTTGATGTATGGCATGAAGAAATGAAGATCTTGCAGGGCGATGGTTGTCGGGAACTGTTTGCCTGTATAATACATGGTCGCCGTTCCATTCGCAAACGCTTGAAATTGCTTGTTATCCTCTTTCACCAATCCAATGAGTACACGGTTGCCCACTTCCACATACGCACCCTTTTGCGGTATGACATTGGCGATGGTCTCATATGATTTAGTATTGATGAGTTCTTTTATAAATTGTTCCAAGAGTTTCCTGTTCTCCACATCTTTAGGACGAAGAGGAAAGGCGCCGATATTCACTTCCTTGATGGTCTTATAGAACTTCGACACGGCTACGGCGTTTGGCTCACCATCACCAGGGAAGAGAATGTAACCGCCTATAACCTCTTTTTTCAACGCATTGGCGTCATAATCCTTGTAGTATATGGCGTCACGATAGCGGTGCATTTGGTTGATGGCATCCTCTGGCGGTGCATCCACACCCTTGTCCTTATTATCAATGCGATATTTCGCATCAAAGAGATAGGTCATCTTCATTCCTTGCTGCAAGTCGTTCTTGGTGAGCTGCAACACAATGTCAGGTTTCTGCGATACGGTCGGCACCACCAAATTTTTCATGCCTACATTGTCGTTTTCCTTATCGTCATGCTTGGGGTTATATACCAACTCTGCCAGCTCCACGCCATCCTTGCGAAACAATATGCGTGAATGCTCGCCTTTGCCAAGCTCCCATGAGAAGATGCCGTTCATTTCCATGCGGTTGCGATGTTCCACATCTTCATTCTCCAAGTGCAACTGCTCCTTTACGATATGGCTCACTTCTATGAAACACCATATTTCATAGAGAGTCGCGATATCCTTTGCCTGTAAGCGATACATTCCGTCATTCAACGAATAGGCTCTTCTCAGCATGTTCCAAGTATGGTACACTTGGCTATAGCCCGCTGCCTTTTGCAGTACCATGCTCTCTTGGCTCATGCCCTTGAACCTTCCTATAGTTCGAAAGAAAGGGTGATGTTGCAGCCGTTTCAATGTTTCCGAGGTTGCAAGCATGGCAGCCTTCATCATATCCGAAGCGGTCTTTACTGATTCAATGCGCCGGCGCAACTCCTCATAGCGCTTGCTTATCTGTTGAATGGCAAACTTCAGAAAGCGGTTCTCTTGCGTGTCGTTTGATTGTATATGTTGCTCCACACTATAGAGGTAGGCTGGCTCCTTGCGATGCTCTGCCAATCTGTTTTCAATATTATGTGGAATTTGCTTCAATTTGTCAGCTCTCAGATATACCTCCTCACCGTGAAGTCTGTGGCGAGGTCGGTCTATAATGCTCTTGCAAGCTCTTATGAATTTCTGCTGTTCTCCCTCAAACACGCTCCACCAAATGATGTCGGGATGCTCTCCGTTTTGGTCGGGAGAGAAACCATGAAACGTGCGTCGCATATAGTCCAATGACAACATGCGGTATTCTCGCTCAATATCTTCTACGATGGTACGCCAATGTTCGTGATAGTCGAGTTTTGTACTCAGAACCTCAAACCCGAAACGGAAGGTTCTTGTCTCCTTCTCTACCTTATATATAATCTGTATCTCGCTTCGTCCTATCTCATTCTTGTAGTTGATGAATCCTGCCAAAATATGACGGCGAAAGGTGAATCGGTCGTTGTCATTTTGCAGAATGGAACCAAACTGAGCATCTTTCACATAGTCCTTGAACTCTATCCAGACGGGATAGTCGGTATTGTCGAAGAATGTGGCGGGGGCTGGAATACCTTGCTCAACGTCTATTTCATGCTCGGCATCAAAGGTCCGCTTTACATACACGACCCCTTCCGACCAAGAGTAAGTAGAGTAGAGCTTTTCTTCTCCCACGTTTTTCTTGGCATTTTTCCAAATGTCGTCGAATTTCGTACATTCGACAATCATTGTGAAATCCTTATGCTCAATAGTCAACAGTTCCATCAGAATTCTCTTCTTAGCTCCAAAAACTTGTGTAACCCGAAACAAGTTTATCTTTCATTTCCTTCAACTTTGCTAAGGATATGGACTTTACGGCATTCTCCTCTCCTGATACTGCCTTCAATCCTTCTTCGATAGTCTTGCTTAAACTATCAAGGAAATTGTCGCTAACTTTTGTGTCATCGCCCTCAATGCGCGACAGGACTTTCATGCTGGTAATCTCGTCCAAAGCACGAGCCACGACATAGCCTTGTGGCAACTCTTCGTCATTTTCTCCCTTATTGTAAGGCAAATTGTTCACCACATAAAGCAGGAAATCGTTGCGCGTGCGATAAGCCACCTTGAAAGGTGTGCCTTCCAATACTTCATTGACTGCTTCAAGATATTTCAGCACCGTTTCACAAACATCCTTGTTTGCAGCATATACATCCACGCCTTCAACAGCATAGCCTATAAATTCAGTCTTGCCAAGTTTTCCAATATGTTCATTGCGCTCAGTCAAACCTCCATGCAAATCCACTTCGTTCATTTCGATGGTCATGGCACGGTCGAGCACCTTGCGAGAGAACGAGAAAGTTGTCTCGTCCATATTCACCGTGCCTACGACTATGAGGTTTTGAGGAATGCAGATTCCTTCCTCGTTGAATTGCTTGCGTATGTCTTCATTCGATGTCAGTGCGGCTGTCAAGTTGAAATACCACTCCCGTCCGCCTTTTCTACTATCGGGTCTGTCGTCACAGTGCCATCCTCATTACTCTTACGAGATTCTATCACACTCAGATATTCTGCGAAGTATTGCTCCACAGGTGCAAGGTTCATCTCGTCCAAACACAAGAAATATGGTGTTTCTGTATCTTCCCATGCTTTAGCAATGAACTTCAAAAAATCTCCTGCCACAAACTCAGCCTTTCCACTGACGCGGCTCACATAACCAATCAAGTCGCTTGAGTCATGCCAATTTGGTTTCACCTGCACCATCTGGAAGTTCTTTGGCTTTTGCGCCTCATAGCCATCCGAATCTTCATCCCAACATGCTCTTGCCAATTCTCGCACTATTCGGCTCTTACCTGTGCCGGAGATACCTGCAAGCAGCAGGAATGGCTTTGACTTGATAGCGGTGATGTAATGGCGATAGGTTGAATTCTGCACGCCTGATGGAACTTTATTTATTGTTTTCTGGTCTGGAGATTCAGATAGTTCTTCCGTCTTTTTGTGCATAAAGTAGGAACGAGCCTTGATAAAACACACATAATGCATTATACTGTTAGACCGCCAGCGCTTAGTTCCTATATCGTGTTTTATAAATTCATCATCATTCAATAGAGTATCTAAAATGTTCTCAACTTCATTAGGAACAGTAATGTCATACATACTTTCTATATGCTTCCAGATTTTTGGATTATAATCAAAAAGAATGTCAACCTCCAGATTTTTTAAATACTTATCAACTGCGTCTTTTTGTAGGTTGAATCCTTTTTTGTCGTTTTAGATGACCTTACTATATTAGAAAGATAATATTCAAATTCTTCTTTTATTTTTTCTGTGGAATCCATAGTTTTTATTTTGTCCTGTTTTTATTTTTTTTGTTCTCAAATGCTTTTTTTTGTTCGCTTGTTAATCTGCGTTTTACCTTCTTAATAGCATGCATAGCGCGTAAGAATGAAGTCACCTGTCTGGTGCCCAGTGCCAGCCCCCAACACAACCATTTTGTTGACGGCAATAAAATGGTCTGTTATGTTATGCCAAATATTAAGAGCAAGCATTTTTGACTTTCTCTATTTTCATTCTACTTCGTTTTTAAACTCTTCGAACCGCACTAAGTCGGTCAGTTCCACGTCTAATATTTTGGCTATCTGCATCAGATTGCCTAGGTCTGGTTGACTTGAATTGGTACACCATTTTGATATGGTTGTTTGGTCTTTATCTAATTGTTCAGCCAACCATTTGTTCGTCCGCTGCTTTTCTGCAAGAACTACTTTTAGTCTATTTAAATTTTTACTTGCCATATAGTAATCGTTTTCTTCTGCAAAAGAACTATTTAAATCCTTTTATAAAGAATATTTCTTTAAATATTATAGTTTATTCGCAATATATTGAAATATTTTCTATTATTTGAAAGATGCATTTGCCCTTTTATGATAGCAAATGAGTTTGGTGCTTGATGGGGAACTCGTGATATTAACGAGCCCCCTATCTATTTGCCTATATGGTTTTACTTCGAACAATATTTTTAAGTGCATCCAAAACTTCAAGTATGGGAGCATCATCTTTTGATGTTTCTGGAATAAACGGATTATCATCAGGCTCTATTGCCATACGGACATTATCTACCTTTGATATTTTATGAGCATCCCAAAACTCAACACCTGTAAAATCAAAGGCATCATCAATCGCTGTAGGAATATCTATAGCATTGTCATCGGTAATATGGCAAGCCATTAATTTGCAACCACCATATTTGTGATATTGTTCCTCAAAACGATTTAAATTTATAGTGGAAGAAGGGGTCATGGTATGCTTTCTACAGAATGTTGCAACAAAGCGTTCTTTGCTTGCATTTCTTGAGGAAATGTCAGGAGCTATGCAAACTCGGTACCATGAAGGATGAGCAGCATCGATACCTCTTACAATGTATATTTTAACTTTAGTAACTGATTTCCATTCTCCAACGAGAGCTTTACCCCTATCTATATATCTGAATGCCAATCCCAGAATTGTTGGACCACATCTATATCCATCTTGTATAAAAGCACATCCTGTCCACTCTGCATCTTTCCATAAATTCATATTTGAATTAATTTTATATGAAGTCATAGTAGATTGTTTTTTATTTCCAAAGACCTTATTCTCAGAATTTGCATCAATTCTTTTCAACGAATACACTTTATCTGATTCTTTTATCCAATCTTCCAGTCTATATTTATACGTTTTGCCAAGAATGTTGTTAAATGCGTCTATGGAATGTAAAAGAACAGATACCCTATCCATAAGTCTTTCTCCATGTTGCCTTGTCTCAATCATACTTTCTATCGAAGTACGAGAGACCGCATTTTGGTAAAGTAATGATAGTATAAATTTTACCAAACACTTCCAAAATTGCTTGTCATCAAATTCCTCGTGATTTATGCATAATTCATATTTGTTGTTCTCTTCTATATAAACGACATCAGTCTTTTTATCAGTAAAAACAATCTTCACTGATATTTGCTCGTCAATAGCAACAAAATCTCGAATTTCAAAAGTTGCCATAAACGACTCTATGGATGCCAAGAATATTTCTGCTACATGTTGAGTTTGAGGGTTATTTTCATAAGTAACTGTTATTGTAAAGTTATGAACTGTAGTTTTTGCATAGGCTACACCTACAGTGGAAATATTCAACTTATCGTAAAACTCTTCGAAAACAGGTTGCTCATGAAGCTCAGCAGATTCATAAGCCTGTTTAATTATAGGCAAACACTCGCTGTCAATATTTTCTGTATATCCAAGTGCATATTTGAGAAATTCGGAAGAAGTATACATGCCCAAACGATCAAATATGTCGGGTAATTTTGCTATCGAACTTTCATTGAAATTGCTTACTGCTAAACGACAAGCCCATGCCGCATCATCTAAATGACAATGTTCCACGAACGATGACTCTTCATTATATTGATTATTTTGTGAAATAATCATAAGCAATTCAAACCAATTGAAATACATTACTATGCGTCCTATTTTTAATTCAATAGAACACAATTCTTGAAGTACAGCTACTAACAAATGATCAACTCGCCCAGAATGGTAGAAGTCCTGCAAAAGCAATGATGCTGATTTTACGAGAAACGCTTCTGCACTATAGTATAATCCTAAAGAGTTCAATGCCATTCCCATATAGCCAGATGAACGGATGAGCTCTGTCATGCAAGATTCTTGCTCAAATGCATAGACACAAAAACCTAATTGTTTGACAGCAGCCAACCATCGTTTGCCATTCATGTGGTCTTCTGCTCTTTCAAGTCTTACTTTTGCAGCTTCAGCTTTAGAACGCCTTTCTGCTATTATGTCCGCAATTTCATCAATTAATATCTCAAGATCTTTATTCTCGCCGACAAAAGAAGAGAGCATTTTTATGATTTTGTAATGTGCTTCAATGCTAATCTCTAAATGATAAGCAGACTCAATCAATAAAGGTTTTATTACCTTTATAGCATTGTTTAATGCTTCTTTATCATCAAAATGTTCGATGATATATTGTTCATGAATGTATATTTGGAGATAAAGCAAACTTGATTTGTGGTTCGAATCCTTTTTAAGTTTTTCTTCTAAATCGTAAATATAATTTATTTCTGACTTGATAAAATCCTTACATATCATGCCTGCTTTTGCAGAATTGACTAAATTGTTTAATATGTTTGTAAACTTCTCTATTCGAGTCACATTACATTGTTCTTCGAGAAAAGATTTTAGTATATTGTAATCACAGCGAACTGCTTCAATATCCTCATACCAGAAAAATGATGTCCATGCATGTTCATAAACAATATTATACATTTGTTGTTTTGAACCATGAGCGCTGCATTCTCTTATTGCACGTTTGAAACGACCTTCGACTTCTGTCTTAGGACGTTCAAGAGCTCTACTGAGTATGCATGTTTCAAGTAATTCGTCTATATATTCAGTATTTAATCCTTCTATATGATGTAATATGGAATTTTCAATTTCATCAAGACGTTCTTTACGTAACTTATCTTTAGCTCCTATACCAATAGTTTTGCGCTTATACTCATCAGAGAATGCTAAAGTGTCTAAAGCTATTTGCAAGCAACCGTTATTGAAAACAGCATCAGATAGCCAATTTGCATCATAAATTTCAACCTTAATCTCAAATTTTTCCGAAAGTTTTTCTTCTGTTTCTGCACGAGTACTCGACTTGACAAACTGGTTGGTAAAGAAAAGAGCCTTTGTATAACCTCTCTTCGTATTAACAATTTTCTCTATATCAGAAGTGACTTTAGGCTTCCACTTGTTTTTACAACTAATGGCAAAGGCCCAATATTCTTTTCCCAACGCAGTCTCTTCTGTTGCAATCCATTTGTCAGAGATATCTTCAGAAACTTCATATGTTTCAGCATCTACTTTGCCATCTCCACCTCCATCTGGTCCTGTTTGTGGTTTTATATTTGGAGTTATCAAACGTTTCACAACTGAAACTATAAAATTTTCAAAATCACTTTGCTTCTTTTTTGTTGAGAGAAGAGACATCTGACAATCGAACAATTCAGCAGTTAATGGTGTTTCGTATTGTACAATAGTATCTGAGAAGAACTCTGGATGAACTTCTCTGTAATATGAATTAGGAGAGAAATTGTCTCCTGAGTTGGGATGTTTATTAATGTTTTGCATATTACAATATTTTTAAGTTGACATATATAATCAGACTCCTTAATTTTACTAGAATACAAAATTCTATTTCCTAACAAAGATACTGCTAATTTCTCTATATAAAGAAAATCTAAATAAAATTTATAGCTTATTTGCAACAAAATGAATTAAATTCTATTGTTAGGCATATGTTTCTTGTTTTTTGCTTAATTAAAATGCATTCATATTTGTACCAATAAACACTAACGCATTGATATTCAGTATGGTTTATTTTCGAGGAGTTGAAGTAAAACAAATTTATTACTTGACGATATTTAATAGAAAAAGAGGTGTAAACCAATGGTTTACGTCTCTTTTTTTATTTTTGAATCTTAGCTGCATCACTTGATTCTTATTGTTTATTGTCTTCAACTAGCAGCATTGTTGATAAAAAGTTATAACATGATATGAAATCGGGAACAGTCTTTAATGGATAAACAGAAAGGATTAATAATCAAATCTGAATGCTAAAACGACAGGTACATGACTCAGAAGCGATGCGTTTTTAACCCTACAGTCCCAATTCAAGCGATTGAACGCTTAACAAAAAAAACAGCCTGAAAGATGAGATATACGTCTTTTTGTCACACGAGCCGGTATCGTCACTCAAACAAACGCGCAAGACTGTCAAATCTTAATTGCGGGTTTTCTGTAGATAGATACCATCTGGCTCTATCGATATGAGGCGGCGTTTGTACAAGTCACCAATGGCCTTCTTGTATGTTTTCTTGCTCACTTCGAACCGACATTTAATCTCTTCGGCATCACTCTTGTCGCCCAAGTCGCAATAGCCGCCATGTTCTTGCAGATATTGCAACAGCGTTTCGGCGAAATCTGCAACCACCTTCTGCCCCATAGGCTGCAACGTAACGTCTATTTTTCCGTCTTCACGCACGTTGGCGATGTATCCTTTCATGCGGTCGCCCGTGTGAACCGCCTTAAATATCTGGTTATCGAACACCAGTCCCGCATGCCGATTATTGATGATAACCTTGAAACCCAAATCGGTTTTCTGCCAAATCAGAAGGTCAACCTCTTCACCCTGCTGGTAAGTTGGTAGGTTGTCAGATAAGAAATGTTCCACCTTGGCCGACGACACAATGCGGTAACTCTCCTCGTCAAGATAGACGTAAACGATGTAACGCTCGCCTATCTCCATGCGTTTTTTCTGTTCTCGGAACGGACAGAACAAGTCCTTCATCAGTCCCCAGTTTAAAAATGCGCCATACTTGTTCACCCACGAGCATTCCAAATAGGCGAACTCGCCAACCCGAGCCAACGGTGTTTGCGTAGTGGCGACCAACCGTTCGTCTTGATCGAGATAGACGAACACCTCCAGAGGCTCGCCTATTTTGTAATCACTTGGCACATAACGTTGAGGAAGGAGTATCTCACCCTCTTCCCCTCCGTCCAAATAAAGACCGAAATCCACCTCTTTGACAATTGTCAACCGGTTGTAGTCGCCCAACTTAATGATTGTGCGATTCGATTCACTGGCCTGTTCTCGCTTCTCTTCTAATATGTCCTTCTGTGGATAATCTGCATGTGTGTTTTCCATCTTGTTATTCCTTATTCTCCGCAGGCTCAATGTCCATTGCTTGCGGTTCAATCAGTCTGCCGTCTTTCATGTGAATGGTTCGGTCGGTCAGGGCAGCCAGTCCCTCATCGTGGGTCACGATAACGAATGTTTGACCGAACTCATCACGCAAATCGAAGAACAGCTGATGCAGTTCAGCTTTGTTTTTAGAGTCAAGGCTCCCACTGGGTTCGTCGGCCAAAATCACCGCCGGATGGTTCACCAGCGCACGCGCCACGGCTACCCGTTGCTTCTCTCCGCCCGACAGTTGGTTGGGCTTATGGTGAGTACGGTCAGTGAGTCCCATGAATCCCAGCAGTTCTTGCGCCCGCTTCTTGGCCTCTCCCTGACCCTTGCCGGCAATGTAAGCCGGAATCAGGACGTTCTCCAAAGCAGTGAACTCTGGCAGCAATTGATGGAACTGAAACACAAAGCCGATGTGACGGTTGCGAAAGTCGCTCAACTTATCCGATGACAAGCCATTGAGCAAGATGTCATTCACCTTTACTTGTCCGTCATCAGGCTGGTCAAGTGTGCCGATGATTTGCAGCAACGTAGTCTTGCCAGCACCGCTTGGTCCCACAATGCTGACCACCTCTCCCTTGTCGATATGCAAATCGATGCCTTTCAATACCTGCAGGTTGCCAAACGACTTTGTAACACCTTGAATATCTATCATAAAAAACAATTCTTTTCTGTCTGCATCACCCCATGATGCCTATCTTTTACAAAGTTATATAATAATTTCTGAAAAGACCCATCGGCCCTCACCATTTTCTCTTACCCAGCGCATTTTTAATCCAGCTGCCCAGCACCTCGTAGGCCGAATGTTCCTCGGTATGTTGCGACTGCGAGAAGGTCATGTCTTCGGCCTGAGAGCCATACTGATCAGGAAAAATGATGAGCAGGGTCTTTCCTGAGAAGTATTGTCTAATCTCCTCGGCAAGATTTTCCAACGCATTTTTATACGACACCGTTCCCTTTCGCGCCGCCACCACAACGAACATGTGGTCGGCCGCAATGGTAGCAGCCAGCTTGGGCACCTCGTTCCAGTGCGTCATTTCCACAAATTCGGCACGCACCTGATGATGCCTATTCTGCACAAATTGACGAATCAAAGCCAGCGTGTCATCACGACCATGAAACTGTATTCGGCATTCCAACTGGCCTGCCATGCGTGACAAACGTTCCAACCATCGGTAGAAGCCTGGCTCGAATTGCGCTCTCGACGGAACAGCCACCACGATGCGCCGCAAGGTGTTGAGGGGTTGCATCAACCTCGCCATGACGATTTGGCAGTTCAATCCATTGACCAAACTCTGATGAAACTGCCCCCAGAATTTCTTAGACACCTCCGTGTGCGTGTGCATGCCAATGATGATTTCGCTGGTGCGAAACTCTTGAAAAGCGTGCTTGATGCCATTGGCGATGTTCACCGCAATGCGTACCTGGGTCTGCACAGCCACATCCGACCCGGCGGCGTAGCGACTCACCTGTTCAAGCAAGCGTCGCCCTCTCTCTTGGTTGGCGCGCATGTTCTCATCCTCGTACACCACATTGAGCGCCGTCAGCGGTCTGTTCAGTTTCTTGTTCCGCATCAGGAGGGCCAGATTCACCAGATGGTCGGCATATTCGGGATATTTTACGGGAATCAGCATGTGTTCATCGTTCTCATTGGCAGTCTCCACGGGGGCCACGTCTTGGTCGCGAAGCGTGATTTTCTGCGCCGAATGTTCGGTTACCAGCGACGAGATGACACAGGTAAACAGAATCATGAGCACCACTCCATTGAGTAGATCGTCGTCGACGAGGTAGACACCAGGAGCTGTTTCAATCTTCATTCCCACCATCACCATGGCAATGGCACCAGCCGCATGGGCAGAGGTGAGGCCGAACATCATCGTTCCAGAAGTCAGCGGCAGCCTGAAACCGATGCAGGAAATATAGGCAGCCAGCAGTTTGCCCAGCGTTCCCATCACCGTGATGACGAATAGGATGAGCAAGATGCTGCCACCACTGAACAAGCCACGCAGATTGATGAGCATGC
>ERZ1673752.2971-NODE-2971-length-17319-cov-9.121177_pt1 | contig 17319 bp, 18 predicted proteins | sample MGYA00580195_ERZ1673752 | MGnify/ENA primary metagenome ERZ1673752 (study PRJEB41218, sample SAMN15661744) | gut metagenome | host: Homo sapiens | place: Canada: London | collected 2015-08-20/2019-03-30 | study: EMG produced TPA metagenomics assembly of...
CCGAAACTTCCTGGCCAACTTCCACCACTTCGGAGGGGTGATCGATATGCTTCCAGGACAGTTCGGATACGTGCACCAGGCCGTCTACTCCGCCCAGATCCACGAAGGCACCAAAGTTGACGATGGAGGAAACCACACCGGAACGGATCTGACCCTTTTGTAAGGTATCCAAGAACTGGGTGCGTACCTCCGCCTGAGTTTGCTCCAACCAGGCACGACGGGAAAGCACCACGTTATTGCGGTTCTCATCCAGTTCAATAATCTTAGCTTCGAGCTCCCGACCAATATAGGGAGCGAGGTCACGTACCCGACGCATCTCAACCAGAGATGCCGGCAAGAAACCACGCAGACCGATATCCAAAATCAGACCGCCCTTGACCACCTCGATCACGGTACCGGTGACCACGCCATCGGCTTCCTTGACCTTCTGGACGTCGCCCCAGGCACGCTCGTATTGGGCACGCTTCTTCGAAAGCAGTAAGCGCCCCTCCTTATCTTCCTTCTGCAATACCAGGGCTTCGATTTCGTCGCCCACCTGGACAACGTCTTCGGGACTCACATCATGTTTAATGGATAGCTCGCGGGAGAGGATAACGCCCTCGGTTTTATAACCAATATCGAGGAGGACTTCATCGCGGTCGACCCGCACGACAGTACCGGTAACGATGTCGCCATCGCCAAAGTACTTAATAGTTTTATCGATTGCAGCAAGTAGTTCTTCTTGTGAACCGATATCATTTACGGCAACTTGCTCGAGTTGCTCATTAGAGGTGGTCATAGAGATAATTTCTCCAAAACGGACTTAATAGACAATATGGACAATTTGGTTCCTCATAAGAGAAACCTTGTTGAGCCTATCAGCAAAAACCCGTCCAGCTCCAGCCGAAAGACCGCTTACGGAGGCTATTTTGGCAAATTGTAGGCGATAACACAGTGTCACTAGGACGAGGGCAAGGCGAAAGCTCGCAGGTTTTGTTCACCGCTGTCTCAAAAAAGATCGAGCTAATGGGCGGCGCTCCGCCAGTTAGTGCCCACCCCAATCCCGACTACCAGGGGTACTGCCAGCTGCGCGGCATGCCCCATCGCTTCTTCCACGAGGGCGCGCAGTTGGGTCTCCTCCCCTGGCGCTACTTCCAGGATTAATTCGTCGTGAATCTGCAGTAACACCCGCGAGGAGAGTTTTTGGGCTTTCAGTTCCTGATCTACCCGGATCATGGCCTGCTTCATCAAATCTGCAGCCGTTCCCTGGATAGGAGCATTGAGGGCAGCCCGCTCCGCCATGCGCCGCAAAGTGTGATTGGAGCTTCTAAGATCGGGGAGTTGCCGGCGCCTGCCCTGCATAGTTTCGGTATAACCCCGCTCGCGCGCTTCCTCCACGATTTGTCGCAAATAGCTGCGGACTTTTCCAAAACGGGCGAAGTAACGCTCCATCAATTTCTCTGCTTCCTTCTGGCCAATTCGCAGCTGATTGGCCAGACCGTATGCCGACAAGCCGTAAGCCAAACCATAGGAAGTGGCTTTTACCTTCGAACGCATCTGGTCATCGACTTGCTCGGACGGAATCCCAAAAATCATGGCGGCCATAGTGCGGTGTAAATCTTCACCGGTTTTAATGGCGGCGATCAGATCTTGATCCCCCGACATATGCGCCATTACCCGCATCTCAATCTGGGAATAATCCACGCTCATCAAGTTTTCAAATCCGGATCCGCAAACGAAGGCTTCCCGGATACGTTGCCCGGTATCGGAGCGTACCGGGATATTTTGCAAATTCGGATCGGCAGAGGAAAGCCGGCCAGTAGCAGTCACAGTTTGCTTAAAGGTAGTGTGGATCCGTCCATCGTCATGAACTGCCTTTTGCAATCCTTCCACGGTCTGCAAAAGTTTTATCGAATCCCTGTGCGCCAGCAAATACTGCAAGAACGGATGCTGGGTTTTACTAAACAGCCACTCCAGGGCATCCGCATTCGTGGTATATCCGGTGCGAGTTTTTTTCGTTTTCGGCATCCCTAGCTGATCAAATAAAACTTCTTGTAACTGTTTAGGGCTGGATAGATTCAGCTGTGGCCGATCTACTTCGCTTCTAGCCGCCTGCTTGGCGTCCTCGGTTTGCCGTCTTAAATCATTCTCGAGATCTCCTAACACCTGGTCTGAGACTGCGATCCCGGTATCTTCCATCTGGGCAAGAATCTTAGCGACCGGCCGTTCCATCTCTAGCCATAAATGTTCGGCGCCTCCAGTAGCTAACCGCTCTTGCTCTGCGCTGGCTATCTCGGGCAACGCCGCCGCAATCTGCGCCGTCTTAGTGTTAGAAACACCCGAAAAATCCAGTGCGGTCTGTCCGCTGGCTTCTTGTTCTTCCATCACCAAAGTTCGTCCCAAGAGCTTGCCGCTTAAAACCTCAATATCATAGGAACGGGCGGAAGGATCCAGCAGATAACCACCAATTTCACTATCCCAGCCAGGTAAACCGAGCGTGATTCCTGCCCCCTTGAGGGCGTGCCAGGCGCTCTTCCAGTTATGGAAAACACTGCCTTGAGGATCATGCAGCCACTGACGCAGCGCCGCTACGGTTTCTACGTCTCCTTCGATCAAGCTAATACTGGCAGCTTCATTCTTACTGGCCAAAGTAACCTGGGTAGCCTCCCCACTTCCGGGTGTAGTAACTCCCTCAACTACTACCCCTACTGGACCGGTCACCTCCTTTATCCAGGCGGCTATTTTGTCCGGGGCAATAAGTTTGACTTCGGGGCGTTTTACCGCAGGCTTTGCTCCGAGGGCGAATGCGCGAATACTAGCTAGAGCCTGTCGAGTTCCCTCCCCAATCTCCAATTTGTCGAGCAGTTTTTCTAGCTTTGCCGCATCAGCTTTCCCAAAGGTGAGTTCTGAAACCTCAACCCCTAAATCCAGATCAGTCAGCAGCGCATTCAGTTTCCGGTTGCGTTTAACATCGTCTAGGTGAGCGCGTAGATCTTCCCCACGTTTTCCACCAATATCGGCGGCGTGGGCGATTACTCCCGCTAAACCGTCATATTTATTAATCCAGGAAGCAGCGGTTTTCTCTCCCACTCCCGGAACCCCGGGCAGATTATCGGCTTTTTCTCCCACCAAGGCGGCAATCTCGGGATAGCGGTGTGGCGGCACCCCATATTTTTCTTCAATCGCCCTGGGAGTCATTCGTTTGAGGTCGGTGATCGAGCGAGAAGGATAGAGCACTGTAACTTGCTCATTTGATAACTGGAAAGTGTCGCGATCCCCACTAGCAACCAGTACCCGGATCCCGGCGGCGCTGCCGCGGCTCGCTAGGGTAGCTAAAATATCGTCGGCCTCGATATTTTCTTGTTCTAAAGTAGTGACCCCCAGGTGAGCGAGCGCCTCTTTGATCAGTTCAATTTGTCCAGCAAACTCGGGCGGAGTAGGTTTACGTCCGGCTTTGTATTCAGGGTATTGATCGGTGCGGAAAGAATGGCGAGAGACATCGAATGCGACTGCCAAATAGTCGGGTTGTTCATCCTGCAACATTTTTACTAGCATCCGCAAGAACCCGAATACCGCGTTAGTGTATTGCCCCTCTTGGGTACGGAAATTTGCGGGATCGAGGGCGTAAAACGCGCGAAAAGCTGCGGAATGCCCATCAACTACTAGCAGGGTTTTCTTATCGGCCATGTTTTCCTCCTATTAGCTATCCTAGAGGAAAGGCCTTATCCCCACAGCAGCCGCCTATAGCTGCTGTTCAAACTGGTTTTACCCGATCTGTTCTACCACTGCTTCAGCGACTTCTCTCATAGTCAGGCGCCGATTCATGGAGGTGGTCTGGATCCAACGGAAGGCATCCGGCTCGCTCATTTCCATGTTTTCCATCAGTAGCCCTTTAGCCCGATCCACCACTTTGCGAGTCTCGAAACGATCCTGTAAGTCGGCTACTTCACCTTCCAAAGATTGAATCTCTGCATGCCGTGAAAGCGCAATTTCGATCGCGGGTAAGAGTTCAGCGGGAGTGAAAGGTTTAACCACATAGGCCATGGCACCAGCATCTCGCGCCCGTTCCACCAACTCTTTTTGCGAAAATGCGGTGAGCATCACTACTGCGCAAGAGATTTCTTTCATAATCTTTTCCGCAGCCGTAATTCCGTCCATTTTAGGCATCTTCACATCCATTACGCACAGGTCAGGATGATTTTCCAAGGCTGCCTGATAGGCGGCCTCTCCATCTCCGGCTTCGGCTACTACTTCGTAGCCGGCATCAGTGAGAGTTTCCACAATATCCAGGCGGATCAGGGTTTCATCCTCAGCTACCAGCACTTTAGGTGAGACAGTCTGATTATTTTTAGTATTAGATTTCGAAGTTGCCACGTGTCTATATTAGACTGAAACCCGTCGCGCTTAACAGCGTTACGAGAAAGCCTCGATGGCGGAATTGGTAGACGCAGCGGATTCAAAATCCGCCGTCCTTCACCGGACATGTGGGTTCGAGTCCCACTCGAGGTACTGATCAGGGCTTAAACCCAAGGTATCAGCGTTTTGACCGCGCGTTATTTACTCTGTTGCATTCCCGATTAGGCCGGGATTATTTAGCATTCTGCATCGGATCCGCCCTAAAAAATACCCCTTATGAAAATCCTCACTAAGGTGCAGTAACCCCGGATAATAACTATTCTTCCTAGCAGTTATGGGCGCGAGGGCACACTTGCCCCTACTGCCTTACGCCGGCCGAGCGGGCGGGGTTAGTTACGCTTGCGGCGTTCACGCACTCGCACCGAAATCTGGATAGGGCTACCGACAAAACCGTACTCTTCACGCAACCGATTCTCGATAAAACGCCGATATGCCGGATCTAAAAACCCGGTAGTAAAGAACACGAATCGGGGCGGAGCCGCAGAAACCTGAGTAGCGAACATGATCCGCGGTTGCTTTCCTCCCCTAACCGGGTGGGGATGTTCGGCAACTAAACGTCCCAGGAAAGTATTTAGTTCACTGGTAGAAATCCGGGTATTCCAACCGGCAAGTGCCTGCGCTAAAGCTCCCTGGATCCGGTTAGTATGCCAGGCGGTTTTCGCAGAAAGATTAATCCGCGGCGCCCAATCCACGTGAGACAGCTGCAATTCCCATTCACGTTCCAAGTCGTGACGGCGTTCCTCGTCTAGTAAGTCCCACTTATTATTTACCAGTACCAACGCCCGCCCCGCAGAGATAACTTCCTCAATTATCCTGATATCCGCGCTAGCCAAGGACTGGGAAGCATCTAGCAGCACCATGGCCACATCGGCTTCTTCGATCGCGCTTTGGGTACGCAAAGAAGCATAAAAGTCGGCGCCCCGGCTCTTGAGCATTCGCCGGCGAATCCCAGCGGTATCCACGAAAATCCAAGGAACCCCAGCGATCTCAATTACTTCATCTACCGGATCACGGGTAGTGCCTGCCAGTTCGTTGACCACCACTCGCTGCGAACCGGCGAGGGCGTTCAGCAGCGAGGATTTACCCACATTAGGCCGCCCAATCAAGGCGACTCTGCCAGGACTGCCTTCAGGAAGCGCCCGCGAGTACTGGGATTGTTCCGGCAGCATCGCAATTGCTTTATCCAACAGGTCACCACTGCCTCTCCCATGCAGGGCAGACAGCGGGAAGGGTTCGCCTAATCCCAGTGACCACAGCGCGGCGGCATCGGCCTCTACCCGTTCAGAATCAACCTTATTGGCTACTAGAATCACTGGTCTATTGCAGCGCTGCAAAATCCGAGCAATCTGCATATCGGTTTCGGTGGCGCCCACTTGGGCATCAGTCACAAATAGCACCGCATCGGCAAGCTGGATGGAGGCTTCGGCTTGCGTGGCCACCATCTGATCCAAACCTTTGACGCCCAATTCCCAACCGCCCGTGTCTAGCAATTGGAAATCTTTGCCTGCCCACTGCGCCTGGTAACGTACCCGGTCACGGGTTACTCCCGGCTGGTCTTGTACTACCGCAGCGCGCCGCCCCAAAATTCGGTTAACCAAGGTGGATTTACCTACGTTTGGGCGCCCGATAACCACTAGTACCGGTAGTGCGCGAGCATCCGGCATTTGCGAGGCCGCAGCTTCGCCCGCAAGCAGCTCCAGGTCGTCTTCCTGTAGCTCAATTTCATTGAGCAGATTAGCAGAATCCGCAGGGTTTAGGTCTTCACTCACGCCTTTCAGTTTAGGCGAGCGCAGGGGGCTTTGGCGAAATCTCAGCTTTGACGAGCCCGGAAAGCCCGCCCTACGATTTCCACTACTGCTTCCATAGTTTCTTGCTCATCCAGGTCAGAAGAATCCAGCAGCTCAACTCCGGGAGCTGGAGTAGTGAAGTTATTTACCTGCGAGTCAGCTAGGTCACGAGCGGCTACCGCATCGCTGCCTGCCCCTGCCTGTTGGGCACGGCGCTGCTCTCGCACCTCAGGGGAGGCGGTGAGCAAAATCTTAACGTCCGCATTTGGGGCGACCACGGTAGTAATATCGCGCCCTTCGGCTACGATCCCCCGCCCAGATGCTTGGGCAGCCTGAATAATTTGCCGCTGGCGGGCAATCATCTGTTCACGCACCCCAGGAACCGCGCTAACTTGGCTGACCGCGTTATTTACTTCCTCCGAGTGGAGGAAACGAGTCACATCACGCCCCTCAATTAGGACACGCGGGGCATGGGCAACCGCTTCTACCTGCATCGGAATTGAACCGGCCAGCATAGCCAGCGCCGCCGGATCGTTTAAATCTGTTCCTTGCTGCAGCGCGTACCAGGTCAGGGCGCGATACATGGCGCCAGTATTTAAAAAGTTAGTGCCCAGCTCCGCAGCAGATAGGCGCGCGATGGTAGATTTGCCTGCCCCGCTGGGGCCATCAATAGCGATTACCAAGCCGGCTCCAAGAATCTGCTGGCTAACGTATTGCGAACCGTCACCTGACATAGCGTTATAACCCTTCCGAAAGCATCAATACTGGAACGCGCGAATGCGTCCCTCCCCTTAGATACTATGCCATTTATCGCCATTTAGGATAGCTTCCTAGCGAAGAACTGCGGGGAATAAATTAAGAGGCTACGATTTCCCAGCCTTTTATCTCCAGTTTCTCGGCTAGCAAGGCCGCGGAGTTAGGCTCAATGGCCAAACGGGCTATCCCGAAGGCGGCTCCCGGGGAATGCTCGAGCTCTAAATCCTCAATATTGATACCGGTATCGCCTACCGCTTGGAAAAGCTTGCCTAAAGCTCCAGGCTCATCGGGAACCTTCACCATTACTTCCTGGTAACGCCGGGGTGCTCCGCCGTGTTTGCCGGGAATACGCGCCACTCCCAAGTTACCTTGCCGCATAGCTAAAGTTACCGCTCCCACCAAACTGGGGGAAGGAATCGCAGCTCCCGGATGTTCGAGGGCGTGCAAAACTTGCTGCATATCATCACTAAATCCCCGTAATACTTTCGCTACCTGTTCAGCGTTACCGGCAATGATCGCTGCCCAAAGAGCCGGATCGGAAGACGCAATCCGGGTAGTGTCGCGCAGTCCTTGCCCTGCTAGCCCTAAAGACTGCGGGATAGCTTTCGCCAGTTGCGCGGCCAACAGCGAAGACACCAATTGGGGAACATGCGAAACCAGAGCCACAGATTGATCGTGTGTATCCGCATCTAATTGCAGCGGCAAAGAACCTACATCTAAAGCGAGACTACGCATTGCTAAAACTGCGCCCGGCTGGGTTCGCTCATTAGGAACTATCACCCAGGGGCGAGATTCAAACAGATCTTCGCGGGCAAAGGCCGTCCCGGAACGTTCTCTTCCCGCCATCGGGTGCGAGCCTACGTAGCGGGTTAGATCTGCCCCTGCCTGCTTAATTTCCTCTAAAATCACGCTTTTTACCGAGGCCACATCGGTAACGAGGGCATCCGGGAACTCTTTTAACGCGGCGACCACCTGATCAGCAGCGACATCTGGCGGGGTGGCTACCACTACTAGGGCGGGTTCGTCCGAGCTTTCCTCCCAGGTATTACCGGCACCCATATCGCAGGCCAGCGCGCTAACTACCGGATAAATATCCCGTAAAAAAACCGGGAGTCCCAGCTTGCTCAGTCGCATACCCAAGGACGCACCTAGTAGGCCGGCTCCGATAATCAATACTGGGCCGGTGGTACCTACCTCGGTGCCAGAAAGTGGCGAGTGCGTATTTGCCATAGTTCCACCCTAAAGGCCGACGCTCTTCATCAGTACACTCAGCTCAGGCTTTGAGAGGCGACGGGTGGCTCCCAGGGGCAATGTCCCCAGTTTCACAGTGCCGTGCGCGATCCGGGATAATTCCATCACCGGAGCTCCTACCTCTTCTAACATGCGGCGCACAATCCGGTTTCTGCCCAGATGCAGCTCAATTTCCACTAGGGTGAGCCCGCCATGAGTACCTTTTATTGATACCAGGTCAGCTTGCGCAAACCCGTCCTCCAACATGATTCCGGAACGCAGCTCTTGGGCAGTCTTACCGGTAAATTTGCCCTTAACGGTAGCTAGATAGGTTTTTGGCACCTCCCAGGAGGGATGGGTGAGACGGTTGGCCAGTTCCCCATCATTAGTAAGCAGTAACAGCCCGGAAGTATCCACGTCTAGTCTGCCCACATGGAACAGTCGTTCCCGGTAGTCGGTCAAAAATTGGGTGAGATCGTGAGGGTCGCCGCGGAGGGAAGATTCCACCCCGGTGGGCTTATTTAGGGCGATAGTGACCCGGGAATCATCTATCATCACTAGCTGTCCATCTACATGCAGCATCACCTGATCGGGATCAACTTTGGTGCCTAACTCGCGCACTACTTTACCGTTGACTTTCACCCGTCCAGAAACGATCAGTTTTTCACAAGCACGCCGAGATGCTACCCCGGCGGCCGCCAAGACCTTTTGTAGTCGTTCTTCTTTGCCACTTTCGGTAGATGCTTGCGATTTTGCCACCACCTGCGGGTTTTTACGTCGCGGCGGCATCGGGGCTAGGGGAATCTTATCTGCTGGTCGCCCCTGCCGGTCGGTACCCTCATCGCTTTCCTGATAGGAACTAAGATCAGTCAACTTGGCTTCTCCTATTGGTTTTTTCTTAACTGTCCTCATCCTATCGCGGAGGCAAATTTATTGTTTGAGCCGGGCTTCTAACTCATCTAACTCTTCATTAGCCGGCAAATGTGGTGCTAGCGGCGGGAGCTCCTCCAGGCTGGCCAGTCCCATCCGTTCTAAGAAACTGGTGGTGGTGCCGTAAAGAATCGCCCCAGACTCGGTTCGCTCAACTTCTTCAATCAGATCATGCGCCAACAAGGTGCGTACTACCCCATCTACGCTCACTCCCCTAATACCGGCGATTACTGAGCGGGAAACCGGTTGCCGGTAAGCAATCACGGCTAAGGTTTCTAAAGCCGGATTTGATAAATGGGAGGTTCCCCCCTGGGTGAGGAAGTTGGCAACGATTTCTTCTTGCGCGGGGGCGGAATAGATCCGCCACCCCCCGGCCACGTTGCGTAACACGAATCCGTGAGGACGAGAAGTTTCGCCCGCATATTCGGCACGCAGTTGCTCTAATGCCGCTTTTACCTGTTGGGGAGGGCTTTTCAGGCGTGGCGCGAGTTCCTCGGGGCTGAGCGGCTCGCTGGCTACAATCAATATTGCTTCCAAGGCGGCCAGCAGCTGTTCATCAGCGCAGTTAGTCATCGGTGGCTCCATATTCATCGAAAATAAAGTTGGTAAAGTCGGGAATTTCCTTGGTTTCCAGGGTCACATATAGTTCGTCCAGCGCGCTCTCCTGGGTAAATTCCACGCAGCGGTGTCGGTAGAGCTCCAGTAAAGCTAAGAAACGGGTAACTCTTTCGGTAGCATTTTTGGCGGACCGACTCAGCTCGCTGAAGCTAGCTTTGCCACTGCTTTTTAACTCGGCAACCACGATTTGGGCTTGCTCTGCCAGGGAGGCTTGCGGCAGGTGCAGATGGGACAGGGATACTTGAGGAGGGCGGCGGGTAAAGGCTTCGGCGGCGGCGTGGGCTAAATCTTCGGGGGTGAAATCCACTCGCAGCGGCGGCAATAGACGCGCGAACTTGGCGGGCAGGGGAACTTCCCGCGGATAGTAGGCTCCTCCTTCCCCGATGCGCACTCGTAAATATTCTGCTACTTCTTTATAGGCACGATATTGCAAGAGCCGAGAAAACAGCAGGTCACGCGCCTCTAAGTATTCCGGATCCAGTTCCTCGGTTTCTTCTCCGGGTAGCAACTGGCTGGCCTTGATGTTGAGCAAAGTTGCCGCAATTTCTAGGAACTGGGAGGCTTGCGATAAATCCGGAAATGCCTGCATATAGGCAATGAAATCATCGGTTACCTGCGCTAATGCGACCTCGGTAATATCCAGTTTGTTCTTGATGATTAGGGTGAGCAGCAAATCTAGTGGCCCGGAAAACACTTCTAGTTCCAGCTCGAAAGGGGGAGCTTTTTCCGGGTCGGTTTTTCCCGCTAGCTGGGAGGGGAAAAGCGCTGCCTCCTCCCCGTTTACCTCTTGGCGATTACTGGGAACTGTCGGCGAGTTAGGCGGTGTCACCACGAGCAATAACCTCGCGCGCCAACTGCCGGTAAGCCTCGGCTCCCGCATGGGAGGGCGCAAAAGTAGTGATCGGTTCGGTCGCCACCGAAGCGTCCGGGAACTTTACAGTACGGCGAATCACCGTCTGATATACCCGATCTCCGAAGGCTTCTTGTAAGCGCTCCATTACTTCTCGCGAATGCAGAGTTCGGGTATCGACCATAGTCGCTAAAATCCCGTCAATTTTGAGTTTCGGATTGAGGCGGTCACGGACTTTTTCAATGGTTTCTACCAGCAGGGCTACCCCGCGTAGAGCAAAAAACTCGGTTTCCATCGGGATCATTACCCCGTGAGCCGCCGTCAGGGCGTTAACGGTGAGCAACCCCAGGGAGGGCTGACAGTCAATCAAGATCACGTCATATTTGTCGCTCACCGGATGGAGGGCGCGCGCAAGCGCCATTTCCCTTGCGACCTCGTTAACCATTTGAATCTCGGCAGCCGAAAGATCGATATTCGCGGGCACCAGATCCATGCCTTCAATCGCCGTGGGGTGAATAACCTGCTCCACGTTAACGTTGCGATCAAGGAGAACATTGTAAATAGTCGCGTCCAAGTCGTTGCCGTTTACCCCCAAGCCGGCAGTCGCGGCACCTTGAGGATCGAAATCTACGATCAGCACTTTGCGGCCATACTCTGCCAAAGACGCTGCCAAGTTTATGGTGGTGGTTGTTTTGCCGACCCCGCCTTTTTGGTTGCACATAGCAATAATTCGCGCAGGCCCATGGGACTGTAGGGGCGCAGGTGCGGGAAACTCCGCATCCTTCGGGGTTGGCGGGGGCATCAAACCAGGTTGAATCTCACTCACTCTTCTAACGATATGACAACCGGAGAAAAAATGTTACCAAGCGGCGTTCCCGTAGCCTTTTATCCCCCGCTCGGTATCGTAAAATCTACATCTCGCTACTGCCATATTAAATAAAGAAGCGATAATAACTTGCTAGCAGAGATTTAAGTACAGTCAGCCTTCTCCAGGCACATCAGAATAACTGGCGGAGTTGGGAAACTGAGACTTCATTCTAGCGGCGACAGATAGTGAGAAGATTGTTTTTTCAGGCCAGCTGCGGTGCTCTAGAGCGTGAGACTTGATTTTTTCGAGTAAACGCGGTGACCTCCTGTGCGGGGAAAATATTTTATCCGAGTAGGTGCGGTGGGCATAAAGTCTGGAAAATACGTCAGTATTTTCCAGACTTTGGGCGGGAGGAAAAATATTTTTCCCGCACTACCCTGCCCACGGGAAAAATCTGAGCCCCACGCAACGCACTACCCCGCGCCCCGGTAACCGGCATCAATCGCTACCGAGCACGCGGATGGGTTTCCTGATACACCTCGCGCAACAAAGTAGCAGTTACTTTGGTATAGATCTGGGTGGTAGTTACATTCACGTGACCGAGCAGTTCCTGCACTACCCTAACGTCCGCCCCGCCCTCTAACATATGGGTGGCAAAAGAATGCCGCAGGCTGTGAGGGGAAACCGCCGTTTGTATGCCCGCTTTTTCTGCGCCCTCGCGAATAATATTCCAGGCACTTTGCCGCGATAAGCGTCCTCCCCGCAGATTCAAAAACAGTGCCGAACTACCTCGCCCTTTTTGGGCTAGCCCCGGACGGGCACGCACCAGATAGGCTTCTAAGGCCTTAACCGCGTATTCTCCTAGCGGCACCAGGCGCTGCTTATTGCCTTTACCGGTTACGGTCACCAGGGTAATCGGATTTTCCTCTGAAGCTTCCGCCTCACCCCCAGCTAGAATCCCTAAATCATCCACATCGAGGGCACACACTTCACTCACCCTAGCTCCCGACGCATATAGGGTTTCCAAAAGTGCCCGCGAGCGCAAAGAAGCCGGATCCTCCCCATTAAAAGCTTCAAGTAAAGCGCGGGTTTGCGTGATAGTTAGCGCTTTGGGGAGTGGGCGCGCTAAGCGGGGATTTTCTAGGTTTTCGGTGGGGTCCATGCCACTTAGGCGCTCGGTTTGCGCAAAGCCGTGGAATCCGCGCAGGGAGGCCAGGAGCCGCGCGATTGACGAGGCCGCCAGCGGGTTTTTCCCGTCTTCTCCGGCTGCGGCCGCCTGCAAGAATGCCTGCAAAACGTCCGGGGTGATTTCGGCTAGGGTATGAATACCGGCACCGGCTAGATACTCATGGTAACGCGCCAGGTCACGCCGATAGGAGCCGACAGTATTGTTTGATAGCCCCCGTTCAATCGCCAGGTGATCTAAATATGCTTCGCTCGCCTGCTCGATTTCGTCCATATTTTTATTTTAGAGGGCGCAGCCACTTTTACTTGCGCGCCGCCGGTGACAAAAGCGGTTTTCCGGCAGCAGTTTGCCACCAGGGTAATAATAGAAGCATCGTTGATTTTAGGAGTGATGATTTATGGCGTTATTCGCGATTGAATACTTTTATGACCCGGCAGCTGCCGCAAAAATGGATGAGGTTCGCCCTGACCACCGCGCGCATCTACGTGACCTGCATTCTCAAGGCATTGTAAAACTGGTGGGTTCATGGGTGAATGATTCCCAACCCGGCGCGCTAATCGCGGTGGAATCTGAATCTGGCGAGGACGCCCTGGCCGCTTTAGCTGAAGATCCCTTCTTCCTGGCGGGTTTCATTACGAGTCGCAAAGTACATCAATGGAATGTAATTATCGGGGAAATCGCCTAGTCAGAACCCTGTTAGCGGAGCCTGGATTTAACTCAGGCAGCTGATACCCCCTCTAAGTGCTGTCCCCCGCGTGAGCTAAAGGATTCCCCCTGCCACCTCTGTGCATTGGCTGCTGCGGGGATGCGGAACTGTTAAGGCTTGAGGGAGGTGGCCGGAAGTATGTAGATTCCGGTTTCTTTATCCTGCATTACGGCTTGCAGGTGTCCAACGATAATCCCCATCGCTTTCGGTTTCTTTTTCGCGTAGCGGTAGAAGCGAGTAAGACTGGTTATTGCGTCATTAATGCTGCCATCACTTAATTTAATTTCAAAAGCCGCATAGTCGCCATTCTTAAATTCGAGGATGGCATCAACTTCATCACCAGAAACATTGTCGCGGAAATGGAAAAGATGCCCTCCGTGATAGTCGGCATAAATTCGTAAATCCCGTTCCACGAGTGCCTCAAATAGTAGTCCAAAAGTCTCATGGTCATGCAGCAGTTTTTCAACACTCAGACCTAGGCTTGCGCAACAAAGGGAAGGATCCACCAGATGCCTTTTCGCTGCTTTCCCAATTCTTGCCGAGGAGCGGTAATTAACACTAAAGGCTTCTTGATTTGCGGTCAGATATAAACTATCGAGGACGCTGAGGTAATCTGCGATGGTTGCACGGCTTTCGATTAACTCATCTTGGTTTTCATATTCTTCGATATCTTTAACCAGGGTTTTGTTTCCGACTAAAGTTGATTCATTCCTGGAAAGCGAACGTAAAAGCATACGCATCTTGTGCAGATTACGTTTCCTTCCCGCCCCTTCATGCATATCTTTAGTTACCAAAGAATCAATGTAACTCTCGGGAATAACTGCACAATCTTCCTCCGCCGTGTCAATGTTTTCAGGCCACCCCCCTCTAACGATGAGGCGGGCAAGTTTTTCCAGGTTCACTTCGCCCACATATCCCGTTTCAACCGTTCCTTGCAATAGGCTAGACAGGGATACTTCTCCGGTGGAATCACCTGATTCATACAGGCTCATAGGATGCATGCGCAGGGTTACTATTCTTCCCACCCCGGAGTGGAATACTTTGTGCGTACCTTCATTGACTTTCAAAGCGGTTGAACCGGTGAGAATAAATTTCCCCTTTTCCCGGTCTGTGTCACACTCATGCCGTACTGCATCCCAAATCTCGGGAACAATCTGCCATTCATCAATCAATTGCGGACTTAGGTGAGTAAAGATGTATTTGGGATCAACCATTGCCAGGTCACGCTGACTTCGATCCGTTAGATAACTGACGCTATTTGCGTGTGCCAAGCTTGTCCAGGTTTTTCCGCACCACTTCGGCCCCTCAATACAGACAGCTCCGAAGATACCCAAGTATCTTGCGATTTTTTCGTCAATAAGTCTTGACCGATATCCCGGTTTTTTTAAGCTCATCACCCCACCTCTAAAAGAAGTCTACCTGGGCATTGAGCACTTTTCAAGTAATTCATTGTGCACTTTTCAGAGAAGTTAATGAGCATTTTTCAAGTAATTCATTGAGCACTTTTCAGGAAATTCATTGTGTACTTTTCAGGGCTTGTTACTCTCGAACCATTAATTCACCGGGTGATTTGCCTCGCCTGAAACGCTTAACGGCACCAAAAACAATCTGGCGCAACTTGAGTAAAGATAACCAGTAGTTGCGCGCGTGACAAAAATCGTCCGGCAATTCCTGGATACAACCAAGGCAGAGGGGCACTCCCTCATTACTCCTACGCCACTTGCCGGGGTTTTATCTGGTCAAGTTCGAATCCTGAACGGTCAATGGCAAGATCAAGCTCATAGCGGGTTTGTAGGTTCAGCCAAAACTCGGCAGAAGTTCCAAAATAGCGCGAAAGACGCAACGCAGTGTCCGCACTTACCCCTCTTTTGCCGTGCACAATTTCATTGATGCGCCGGGGCGGCACCCCAATTGAGACAGCTAGTTTATTCTGACTAAGATTCATTTCGGCAAGAAAGTCTTCACTGAGGACTTCACCGGGGTGAATAGGGCTTAGCTTTTCAGTGGTAGTCAACGATCTCCACCTCCTCGGGGCCGGAGGACGTCCACACGAAACATATCCTCCACTGGTCATTAATCCTGATGCTATATTGTCCTGACCGGTCGCCCTGGAGCGCTTCTAGCCGGTTACCCGGTGGAACCCGCAAATCTTCTAAGCAAGCTGCAGCGCCGACTTGACGTAGTTTACGCAGTGCAGTCCGCTGTATTCGCGGGTCAAGAGAACGCACCGGCCGCCGATTCCACAGCCGCTCCGTTTCTTTGTCCCCGAACGATCGAATCATCTAAACAGTATAACGCACTCCGTTATTAACGCTAGACGTTAAATTTGAATTCAACGGGTTTTCGAAAGAAATAACCTCCCCCTAGCCCCTACCTTTATTTCGTATTACAATTACGGACATGAAAACTATCAACGGGCAACCAGTCTGCGAAGAGCAAATCGATGCATGGGTAGCCGAAGCCGAAAAGGGCTACGACGTAGAGACGCTTCGTCGTAGAGGAAGGAAACCTCGCAACGAAGAGGCTGCGAAGGTTATCTCCATTCGGCTTTCTCCCAGTGAGATCTCGAATCTCGACAAGTATGCGGCTGCCAACGGATGGTCAAGGTCTCAGGCAATCCGCGAAGTATTAAAGAATGCCATCTAGAAATGGATGTACGTCGGAGTGCCACGAAACACAGCATCAATCCGGAAGACTCAGTCACTGCGGCGACATCAGGCTGCGTTTTTAAGGCTCCACTCGACGAAGATCACCCTCAGCGGGAATTGCGCCTCGGGTTCGACGGCTCGATGAGACTGCTCGAAATCGTTATTCTCATCTGGGATGACGGCACCGAAACGATCATCCATTCGATGAAAGCACGCAGACAGTACCGCAGCTTGCTCGATTAGTCTCGAGGAATGAACTACGTCGCGTCTACGTGCCTATCTAATGGGCAGACAGCAATCAGCAGACGCTAGACGTTAAATTTGAATTCGACTACGTCGCCGTCTTGCATTACATATTCTTTGCCCTCTTGGCGCAGTTTTCCGGCCTCACGGGCAGCGTGAATAGACCCGAGTTCCACTAGCTCATCAAACCCGATAATCTCGGCTTTAATGAATCCACGTTCGAAATCACTGTGAATTACCCCGGCAGCTTGAGGAGCCGTCCAGCCTTTACGAATCGTCCAGGCGCGAGACTCTTTTTCCCCAGCCGTCAAATAAGTTTGCAACCCCAAAGTATCGAAGCCCACCCGGGCTAACTGGTCGAGACCGGACTCGCTTTGCCCGGATTCCTCCAACATTTCCCGCGCGTCCTCTTCATCCAGTTCTACTAGGTCCGCTTCAAACTGGGCATCTAAGAAAATCGCTTTCGCTGGCGCTACCAGACTTTCTAATTCTTGGCGTTGCCCCTCATCGAGTAGCTGGTCAGCGTCCATATTGAACACATAGATGAACGGCTTTAAAGTCATCAGCTGGAACTCTTTCAGCAGCTCTTTATCCAGTTCATCGTGGGCAGATAGCAGCGCTCCGTCCTCTAAAATCGCCTGGGCTTTCTTTACTTCTGCCAGTACTTCCGGTTCGGTTTTGCGCCCGCGGACTTCCTTTTCTAAGCGGGGAACCGATTTTTCTAGAGTCTGCAGGTCAGCGAGAACCAGTTCCATAGAAATAGTTTCAATATCGGAGGCGGGATCGATCTTGCCATCTACGTGCACCACGTCCGGATCGCTAAATACCCGGGTTACCTGACAAATCGCGTCAGCTTCCCTAATATTTGCCAAAAACTGGTTACCGAGCCCTTCCCCTTGGGAGGCACCCTTTACGATTCCCGCAATATCTACGAAAGAAACCGTGGCGGGCACAGTTTTCGCCGAATTAAACATTTCGGTTAGTTTTTTCAGGCGCGGATCCGGCAGCGGCACCACTCCCACGTTGGGGTCAATAGTCGCGAACGGATAATTCGCTGCTAACACGGTTGCGCGGGTGAGCGCATTGAACAAAGTTGATTTACCAACGTTAGGTAATCCTGCAATCCCAATTGTTAAAGCCACGTCTCTACCCTATCGAAGGG
>ERZ1673752.2980-NODE-2980-length-17261-cov-11.910090_pt1 | contig 17261 bp, 15 predicted proteins | sample MGYA00580195_ERZ1673752 | MGnify/ENA primary metagenome ERZ1673752 (study PRJEB41218, sample SAMN15661744) | gut metagenome | host: Homo sapiens | place: Canada: London | collected 2015-08-20/2019-03-30 | study: EMG produced TPA metagenomics assembly of...
GGCAAGGGAGGCCCGAATGATACAAAAAACAGGCACAGCAGATGATCCTGCTGTGCCTGTTGACTATCTGATGCAATGTGTCTTCGTTTGCGGCTGTCACCGCTGCTGCGGGAATTTTTCAAGGCAGTACAGCTGCTCCTCGTCGAGCCGGTCGCCGCCGGGGGCGAAGGTGTAGCCGAGATCGCGGTAAAACTGCAGGGCATTGATCGATGCCGGGATCACGACGCGGCTGGCCTGCAGGAACAGAGGATCCTGCTCGATCGCCATAATGAGCGCACGGCCGACACCGCGCTTCTGCTTCTCCGGCAGCACGAACACGGAATACAGGCAGCTCTCCGCCGGGGCCTTGTGATACGGTCCGATCGCGGCGCAGCCGATGACGGTATCGTCGTCCTCACAGGCGACGTAGAAGTGCATCTGCTCGCCGCGGCGCAGAAAATAGTCCCGCGTCTGCTTGGCAACCATCTCCTCGACGAACGCCTGATCGTAGACCGCACCGGAGATAATGCGTGTGGCAAGCTCGGATACATGGACGACCGCGTCGGCGTCCGTGGGCTTAAATCTGCGGATGATCATTCGTTGTTCCTCCCATTCTCTTCAAATTGCCGCACGGCGGTTAAGAAAGCTTCGCCGTAGCGCGCGGCCTTGGCCTTGCCGACGCCGGGAACGGCCAGCAGCTCCTGCATGGTGTGCGGCCGTTTGGCCGCCATGTCGGCCAGCGTTGCGTTTGTAAAAATGATGTAAGCAGGCACATCCTCGGCGTGCGCCAGCTGCAGGCGGAGCGCCTTGAGTTCGCCCAGAAGCGCCTCAACCGGCTTCTCGGCGGCGAGCCTGACGGGCTTTTCGTGCAGCGGCGACTGCTTGACCGGTACCTCCACGGTCTGCCCGTGGAAGAGTACCTGCCCCGCCAGCGGCGTAGTGTCGATGCCGCCGTAGACAGGATCGGTCTGCACATAGCCCTCCGCTTCCAGCAGCTCCAATAGCTCCCGGATGCGCGGCACCGGCAGGGACCGCATGAGTCCGTAGGTCGGCAGCGTGTCCAGCCCCAGCTCGCGCACGCGGGCGGCGCGGCTGCCGCGCAGCGTCTGGCAGATGAGCGACGCGCCCACGCAGTAGCCCAGCCGGTTGCGCACCCGCACAATGCAGGACAGGATCATCTGCGCCTCGCGCGTGAAATCCTGCATCGTATACTCCGCCTGACAGTTGCCGCAGTTGCCGCAGCGTTCGTCATGCGCCTGCCCGAAATAATCCAGAATGCAGCCCCGCAGACATTCCTTCGTCTTGCAGTAGCCGACCATGCCGTCCAGCCGCACCAGATCCTCCGCCTGCACGGCCTGCCGCTGCTCGTCGGTCAGGGCTTCGTTTTCCGAGGAATTTAAGATCAGAAATTTGGCCGTCGTCACGTCGCCCGGCCCGTACAGCAGGATGCAGTCGGCGGCGGAGCCGTCGCGCCCGGCGCGTCCGGCCTCCTGATAATAGGCCTCCAGGCTCTTCGGCATGTTGTAGTGGATGACGTAGGAGACATTCGACTTGTCGATGCCCATGCCGAACGCGTTCGTCGCGACCATGACGGTTGCCCGGTCGCGGAGAAATGCCTCCTGATTGGCCTGCCGTTCCTCCGGCTCCAGCCCCGCGTGATAGCGCGTGGCCGCGAAGCCCTCGGCAAGAAGCGTGCTGCAGACCGTCTCCACGCTCTTGCGCGTGGCGCAGTAGATAATGCCGCTTTTCTCCCGGCGCGCGGAAAGAAGCTCCAGAAGCGCCGCGCGCTTGTTCTTTGGCCGCAGCACCTCAAAGCGGAGGTTCGGCCGGTCAAAGCCGGTGACTACGACCTCGGGGCTTTGCAGCTGCAAAATTCTTACGATATCCTCGCGCACCTGCCGCGTGGCCGTCGCGGTGAAGGCAGCCAGCGCCGGGCGGCGCGGGAGCTTCTGCAGAAACTCAGTGATCTTCAGATAGCTGGGGCGGAAATCCTGTCCCCACTGGGAGATGCAGTGCGCCTCGTCGACGGCGACGAGAGAAATGTCCAGCTCCTGCGCCAGCGCGCAGAACCCGTCCCCCAGCAGCCGCTCGGGCGCGACATAGAGAATTTTATAAACGCCGTAGCGCGTGTCCTGATAGGCCGCGCGCAGTTCCTCCGGCGCCATGGCGCTGTTGATGCACCCGGCGGGAATGCCCGCGCTGCGCAGCGCCATGACCTGATCCTTCATGAGCGAGATGAGCGGGGAGATGACCAGCGTGATCCCCGGCAGCAGCAGCGCCGGCAGCTCATAGCAGAGGCTCTTTCCGCCGCCCGTCGGCATGACGCCGAGCACGTCCCGCCCGGAAAGCGTCGCGTCGATCAGCGTCTGCTGCCCGTCCCGGAACAAAGAAAATCCAAAATACTGCTGCAAGGCAGTCCGCTTATCCACGCCTGCACCCCCAATTCGACTCCATTATACCATATCCGGTCATGTTTACAAGAAAAGAAATGCGCCCTCCCATCCGGGAGGGCGCTGAGATCCTCAGAAAGCATTCAGCATAGAACAGGCAGGGATGGTTTTTGCAGATTTCAGCTGAGACCTCCCAGTTGGAAGGTCTCAGCTGGGCATGCGTCATTACATGACATCCAGGTTTTCCGGCATGACGAGGGCGGCGATGATATACAGAAGGATGCCGCTGCCGGTCAGAGCCAGCGCCGCCCAGACAAGGCGGACGATGGTGGGGTCAATGCCGAGGTATTCTGCAACTCCGGCGCAGACGCCGCAGAGCATACGGTTGTTGCTTTTATACAGTCTCTTCATAAGAAGTTCCTCCATTTCCTTGATACTGGTTGGACGATCGCTATGCCGGTTTGTTCCGGCTCTGGGGAAATTTTCAGGCCTGCAGTTCGAGAACGATGGGGCTGCCGCCGGTAGAAAGCTGGTTTTCAAAGATCTCCACCGGGCTGCCGTCAATGAGATTCTGATAGACGCCGTTCGGAGCCGGGAAGGTAACGAGCGCGGGCCTGCCGCGCAGGCTGAATAGACCCGCTACACGGCGACCGTCCTGCTCATAGACCGCGAGCAGCACATCGTGCGGCAAAGCTGTCAGCGTATAGCTGCCGGACGTGAAAATGGGGTCGCGCTTGATGGCGGCCAGCCGCTGCAGGAATGCGGTCTGGTCGCGGCCAGTGTTCCAGTTGACCGGATCCTTGTCAAAGAGCGACGGCACGTGCGTGCAGTCGGCCTCCTGCCCGGCGTACAGGAGCGTCAGGCCGCGCTGGAAGAACAGGAACGCCGTCCAGTTCCGACGCATCTGCTCATCCGGGAGGATGTGCGCGGCGCGGGCGCGGTCGTGGTTCTCCAGAAAGCGGAGCTTCACGTAGTTGTCGGGGTACATCCATTCCTGCGCGTCCAGCCGGCCGGCATACTCCGCAAGGCTGATCCTACCCTCGAGATAGCTGCGGAAATAGGGATAGACATCGTAGTCATACGCCGCGTCGAACGCCTGATACAGCTCCGCATCGGACAAAACCGGGAAGCCGTCGGCCCGGCCGTGGACGATGAACGCGCGCTCGACGGATTCACACAGCCAGATGCAGCCGGGACGGATGGCCGCGACCTCTTCTCTGGCGCGCTTCCAGAAGTCCAGCGGCACGAGCGGGGCCACGTCGCAGCGGAAGCCGTCGACCAGTCTTGCCCAGTATTTGAGTGTCTCGATCTGATAGTCCCACAGCGCCGGGTGGCTGTAATCCAGATCGGCGACGTCCCACCAGTCGCCGAAGCGGTTGCCGAGCGAGCCGTCCGGCTTGTGGAAGAACCACTCCGGGTGATTTTCCGCCAGCCACGAATCGGGGGATGTGTGGTTGTAGACGACGTCGATGATGCACTTCATGCCGCGGTCGTGGATGGCGTCGACCAGATGGCGGAAGTCGTCCAGCGTGCCGAACTCCGGGTTGACGGCGCGGTAATCGCGGATGGCATACGGACTGCCGAGCGTGCCCTTGCGGTGCTGCTCGCCGGTCGGGTGGATCGGCAGCAGCCAGATGATATCCGTACCGAGCGCGCGGATGCGGTCCAGATCCCGCTGCACGGCGGCAAAGGTGCCTTCTTCGGAGTAATTGCGGACATAGACCGAATATAAAACCTGATTGCGGAGGGATTTTTCCGTATCAACAGCCATAAAAAGGGCTCCTTTCAGAAAACGCTTCTACCCGTATTGTATACGAATTGGGGAAAAACACAAGTCGGAAAAATAAATAAATGTAAGGCCCGCAACGCCTGCGGTTTTTCCGCGTCTGTATAATAAAGAAGAACAAAACATAAAGGAGATGTCACCATGAAAAAGCTTCTTGCATGTATTCTGGCCGCAGCCTGCGCCGTGTCGATGACGGCCTGCGCCGCAAAGACCGGCGGCGAGATCACGCTTCCGGAAGACGAGCAGTTTTCCGGCCAGCTGGCCGCGCCGCCCGCAGAAACATCCGTGCAGTATCCGGACGAAATGGACTTCATCAAAGACGGCGAGGTCGACTATGACGCCTATGGCGAGGCGTATGACGCATGGTGGCAGGGCCGGCAGGCGAAGACGGCCTCCATGCTGCCAGCCGCTGACACTGCGCACTGGTTCCGGAGCAGTATTCCTGCTCTGATGCAGGGCGCGGGCGAGGAGAACCGCGTTTGCTCGCCCCTGAACGTGTACATGGCGCTTGCCATGCTGGCCGCCGTGACGGATGGCGCGAGCCGCGGGCAGATCCTGTCCGCGCTGGGCGCGGATTCTCTCGAGCAGCTGCAGTCGCGCGCCGCGCAGCTCTGGCAGGAGAACAGCTGGGATGACGGCATGGTCACGAGCCTGCTTGCCAACTCCATCTGGCTGCGGGACGGGGACGAATACAACGAGGACACGCTCAAAAAGCTGGGTGAGGAGTTTTTCGCCTCGGCCTTTTCCGGGGAAATGGGTTCGGAGGACTATAACAAGCAGCTGCAGAGCTGGCTCAACGACAACACCGGCGGGCTGCTGACCGAGCAGGCGGGCAGCGTGCAGCTGCGGTCCGAGACCGTCCTCGCACTGGTCTCCACGATCTATTACAGCGCGCAGTGGAGCGACCAGTTCTACGAGGGCGCGAACACGCAGGAGACCTTCCAGGCGCCCACGGGCGACGAGACCGCGACGTTCCTGCACAGCAGCCGGTCCGGGACAGTGTACTACGGCGACGGGTTCATGGCGACGGAGCTTCCGCTGCGCAACAGCGGGTCGATGTGGCTTTTGAAGCCGGACGCGGGCGTGACGCCGGAGGATCTGCTGCAAAGTGAGGACGCGGTGGGCTTCCTGCTGGCAAACGGCAGCTGGTCGCAGACGCAGCAGGCCGAGGTCGACCTCAGCCTGCCGAAGTTTGACGTTTCATCGGATCTGGACCTTCTGGACGCGCTGGCGCAGCTCGGCATGACGGACGTGCAGACGCCCGGTGCGGCGGATTTCACGCCGCTCACGACCGCGAACCAGCTGCCGCTGGCCCTGACCGAGGCCAAGCACGCGGCGCGCGTGAAGATCGACGAGGACGGCTGCGAGGCCGCGGCGTACACCATCCTCTCGGTCTGCGAGACTGCCGCGATGCCGCCGGAGGAGGTCGTGGAGTTCACGCTCGACGAGCCATTCGTCTTTGCCATCACCGGCATCGACGGCCTGCCGCTGTTTGTGGGGATCGTGAATGAGGTGGGATAAGAGGAAACTGACAGAAGGCTGAGACACTTCTCCTGTACCACCTTGCCTCTCCCTTTGGGAGAGGTGTCTGAGCACAGCGAAGACGGAGAGGGTACGCGGAATGTGACGGCGAGTACCCTCTCAGTCACCTGCGGTGACAGCTCTCCCAGAGGGAGAGCCAAGCGGACCTCTCGGCCGCCTTTGGATATGGAAACCGCGCGTACCGGTCTCCGGTACGCGCGGTTTTTTGGAAAGAGGAGTGATCAGCCGATGCCGCCGAGAGCTGCGCCGGCGACGAGCGCTACGATGCAGAGAATGCAGTAGACATACTTGGCAAGCGGGTAGAACCAGCCGCCGATGGGTTTCTGGAGGCCGTCGTTGACTTCGTCGAGAACGAACTTCTTGCCGGCGACCCAGAAGAACATGATACCGGCCAGCAGAGCGCCAAGCGGGCAGATGTAGATCGAGACGACGTCCATCCACTCGGAGGTGATCTTCTGGATGAGGACCGCGACCACGCAGCCGATCACCAGGATGATTGCGGTCGCCGGGACGCGCTTGAGCTTCAGGTTATCCTGCAGCGTCGCGACCGGAGCTTCATACAGGTTGATGATGGAGCTGAGGCCCGCGAACAGGACGCAGACGAAGAAGATCACGCCGATGATCCGGCCGCCGGGCATGCCGTTGAGGACGTTGACCAGCCACACGAACATGAGGCCGGGGCCGCCCTTCTCCAGCGGAGCGCCGCCCGCAGCCATGGCGGGGATGATGACGAAGGCAGCGAGCAGAGCAGCCAGCGTATCGAAGATGGCAACGTTTCTGGCGGAGTTGGGGAGGTTTTCCTTCTTGGGCAGGTAGGAGCCGTAGATGACGGAGCCGTTGCCCGCGACGGACAGGGAGAAGAACGCCTGGCCGAAGGCGAAGATCCAGACCATGGGATTGGCCAGACCTTTGGGATCGAGCTTGAAGATGTACTTATAGCCGTCGCTTGCGCCGGGCAGGAAGGCGATGTAGATGCCAAGACCCACGAACAGGAAGAACAGGATGGGCATCATGACCTTGTTGGCCTTTTCAATGCCGCCGGAGACGCCCATCGCCATGATGGCGAACGAAGCGACGATCGCGACAATGATCCACGGCAGGTTGCTGACCGCGACGATGTCAAAGTGGCCGCCGATGGCCGCCATATCCTGACCCATGGCGTGCATATCGCCAGTGATGGAGATCGCGGTGTACTTGAAGATCCAGCCCATGACGACCGTGTAGCCGATGGCCAGTGCCATGGAGCCGAGAACCGGAATGAAGCCGATGGCTTCGCCGATCTTTTTGTTGCCGCGCAGCTCGGTGCACTTACCGAACGCGCCGATGGGGCCTGCACCAGTGGCACGGCCGAGCGCGAACTCGCCGATGACGCCGGTGGAGCCGATCAGAATGACGCAGATGAAATACGGGATGAGGAACGTCATGCCGCCCCAAAGGGAGACCATGATGGGGAAGCGCCAGATGTTGCCCATGCCGACGGCGGAGCCGATGCAGGCCAGAATAAAGCCCCATTTGGACTTAAAGCCGTCGCGCTGTGTGGTTGTTTGCTTGTCAGCCATTTCTTTTCCCTCCAATAAGAATGTTGGATTCGACTGTCACGCAGCGCCGGGGGCTCCCGGCGCTGCGCCGTCCGGGTTTACTTACTCTTCTTTTCTTCTGGTATTGCGGATTACTTTTCCTCGTTGGGATACGGCTCGAGGAACGCGTGGAAGTGGCGCATCGGGAGGTTGTGGCCCCAGACGATACGCATGTTGGGGATGGACTCACGGTCTTCATACAGAGCCTTGACGGCTGCGATGACGTAGTCGAGATGCTCCTGCGTCAGACGGCTGCGGTCGATGGCGAAGCGGACAACGTTGGCCAGCTCCGCCTGCTGCTCCGGGGTCTTGAGGTCGTATTCCATGGAATAGTCGCCAAGCTCGGAGACGCGGATGCCGTAGCGGCGGATCAGCTCAAGCGAGAAGCCTTCGCCTGCGAAGGTCTCGTGGCCGCGCTTGCCGTCGAAGAACTCATCCATGTTGATGTACACGGCGTGGCCGCCTGCGGGCAGGACGACGCCCTTGACGCCTGCCTTGTAGAATCCCTGTGCCAGATACTCGCACTGCTTGATGCGCTCATCCATGTAGTTGAAGTCGCAGCTCTCGTACATACCGACAGCCAGCGCCATGATGTCACGGCCGGACATGCCGCCGTAGGAGTCGTTGCCGTAGCAGGAGATCTGCTTGACCTTCAGCAGAACGCCGACGTCGGTCTTGACGGTGCCGTCGGCATTGAAGTCGGAGAAATTCTGCCAGAACAGGCCCTTGTCGCGGAAAGCGACCATGCCGCCCATGTTGGCGTGGCCGTCCTTCTTCGCGGACATGCAGAAGCCGTCGCAGTAGGAGAACATTTCAGTGGCAATCTCGGCGATGGACTTGTCTGCGTAGCCTTCTTCATTCATCTTGATGAAGTAGCAGTTCTCGGCCCAGCGGGCGACGTCGAAGATCAGGGGGATATTGTACTTGTGCGCGACGCGGTTGATCTCACGGATGTTGCCCATGGAGACCGGCTGGCCGCAGATGGGGTTGTTGGTGATGCAGGTGAAGATCAGCGGGACATTCTCGGGGCCGACAGCCGCGATGAGCTGCTCGAGCTTTTCAATGTCCATGTTGCCCTTGAACGGGTTCTTCTCGTACTTGCCGCCTTCGGGTACCTGATACAGAAGCTCCTTGTGATAGAGGTTTCTGGGGATGGAGCCCATCTGCTTGATGTTGCCCTCGGTGGTGTCGAAGTGGCCGTTGGACGGGATGGTGAAGACCTTGCCCGGGTGGCGGGCGGCGAGGATCTTCTTGACGATCTCCATCAGGACGGACTCGGCTGCGCGGCCCTGCTGGATGATGAAGGTGTTGGGGCGCTCCATCTGGGCTGCGCCGCCGTTGAACAGGCCGCCCTCATACTCGCAGAGGTACAGCTCATCCATCATCTTCTCGACATCGCGGCAGTCGGTGCGGACGAGATCGATGGCCTTCTTCCAGTTCTTTTCGCCGCCGCGCTCAAAGATGTCGCGGAAGGTGTCGAGCAGGACGTAGTAGCCGGTGTTGCGGCCGTAGGCTTCGTCGCCCAGGAACAGGGATGCCCACTGCTGGTTCGTCATGGCGGTGGTGCCGGAGTCGGACAGCATGTCGACCGTCAGCATGCCTGCGGGGAATGCGAACTCATTATAATGGGTGGCCTTCAGAACGCGCTCGCGCTGCTCAACGGTGACGTTGGGGATATCGCGGACCGCAAAGGTAAAGTGATGGGGTGCCGGAACGTTCAGGGGATATTCTTTACTCATAATACTGACCTCCATTTAGTTTGGCGCTGGCGCGCCGTCTGGTTTGGAGATACCCCGGTCGTCGCAGGCCGTGCGCCTGCGCCTGGCGGACAGTATCGGTTTACAAAGATGTGTGTGCCTCTTACAGGACTGCGATGCACTCGATCTCGACGAGCGCGTCCTTCGGCAGCCGTGCGACCTCAACCGCGCTGCGCGCCGGGCATGCACCCTCGAAGAAGGTCGCGTACACGCCGTTCATGGCTGCGAAGTTATTCATGTCGCTGAGGAAAACGGTCGTCTTGATGACGTTTTCCATGCCTGCGCCGGATGCGGCAAGCACTGCCTTGCAGTTTTCAAGGGACTGCCGGGTCTGCTCTTCAATGGTCTCGGGGAATGCGCCCGTGGCCGGGTTGATGGGCAGCTGACCGGACGTGATGATCAGGTTTCCCGCCTGAATGCCCTGCGAATACGGGCCGATCGCCGCCGGTGCTTTTTCTGTACTGATGACTGTTTTCATAAACTGTCCTCACCTCCTCGTTGTGATAATAGTTTATCATTCATCAATTTTCTTGTCAATATGGTTACGGTTAACCGGGCACAGAAAAACAATTTTTGTTAGATTTCAATAAAAATAGAATGAAAATTTCGTATGTTAAGAAAAATATTCTTAAGATGATAAAAATATATGTCAAAATCGCCCGCGTTTTGTTGCTTTGCCGCCGCAGGTGTGCTAATATGAGAATCACAGGAAACAGAAAGGAGTTCGCCGTCCATGACAGAACAGATGCTCCGGCAATATACCGTGCTGGTCGACTATCTCGGCCAGACGCTCGGCCCGGATTATGAGGTCGTGCTGCATGAGATCCTGCCGGAAAACAGCCGCGTGGCGGCCATCGCCAACGGCTCCATCAGCGGCCGGAGCGTCGGCGCACCGCTTACGAACGCTGCCCTGCGCATGATCATGCAGAAGCAGTATGAGACCAGCGACTATAATCTCAACTATACCGGCCAGCTCGCCAACGGCAAGACCATCCGCTCCAGCACCATGTTTATCAAGGACGGCGGCAAGCTCGTTGGCCTGCTCTGCATCAATTTTGACGACAGCCGCTTCCACGAGCTGAGCGACAGCATCCTCAAGCTCGTGCATCCCGACGATTTTGTCCACCACCACTATTTCCCCGTCGACGCCCCGGCCAAGCAGCCCGTGCAGGCTCCGCACGTCCCGGACGCCACCGAGCATTTCCAGTCAGATATGAACGGCCTCATGGAGGAGCTGTTCGACACCGTCACGGCCTCCATCTCCGTCCCGCTGGATCGCCTGACGCAGGCCGAGCGCACGGAGGTCATTGCCCGATTGCACGAGCAGGGCATGTTCGAGCTGCGCGGCGCGGTGCAGTTTACCGTCAAGAAGCTCGGCTGCTCTCAGGCGAGCATCTACCGCTACATCAAAAAAGCAAAGACCGCCGCAACGTGACCGGACCTCCAGGCCGCGCGGCGGAAGGAAAAACGAATCAGGGAGCGCCGTAGAAGCGTACCAGTGTGCCGGATGTAAGAAGATCATCATTGACTATGGCAATCAGGAATGATCGCACGGAAGAGATAAAAACGCGGGACGCGGCAGCCGGTATCGGCTGCCGCGTCCGTCATTGTTTATAGTTCGGTTTCATCCAATATAACCGCGCCGCTGTCTTGTGCGGCGTCGCGGAAGGTGGAGAGGAGCTTCTCCGCGTAAGGTCCGAGGGCCGGATACAGGAAGCTCGTGTGCTGCAGGCAGATCCGGCATGGCGGAAGCGCGGTCAGGCAGTCGTAGAGCGCGTCAAGATTGCGGCCATAGTGCGCCGGGAAGGAGAAGACGCGCGCCAGCTCGTCATGCACGGCGCTCCGGGAGGTCAGCGCGCGGCAGTCCACGCAGAAGCTCAGCGGTTCCATACGACCTGCCCTCCGTCGACCGTTAGCTCCGTGAACGACGCATAGTGGTCGGAGGTGTAGAAGTACAGCCCGTCGTTCGAGAAGATCAGGCGCTCCGCCCCGCGGGAATCCGCGCCATCTGTGTTGATATCGCACTCGGTATACGTCCGGCCGTCCGCTTCGGGCAGAAGCCCCTCGCGGTTGCCGAAGCGGTCGCCGCCGATGGCTGCGCCGGGCTGATAGACCTCCACGCTGCCGCCTTCCCAGCCGAGCGCCCGCGCGTCGGATTTTGTAATATAATTGTCCGGCAGATGGCCGTAGGTATCAAGATACAGAACGACGCTCTCGGCGTCGTAATACGACCCGTACTCGTCCAGCGTGTCGGACGTCTGGGAAATTTCCGTGTCCTCCGGCAGAAGCGCGGTCTCTTCCTCCGGCAGCATCTGCTGCTCTTCGGGATTTTCCGCTGTGATGAAGGTATCGCCGGATTCTGGTGCGTCCGTTTCCGGGTCGAGCGCTGCGTCCGCGATCTCCTGCAGCGTCGTTACGCTTTTCTCCACCAGCTGTGTGGTGCTGCGCACCGTGCAGCCAGCCAGTGCCAGCACACATGCCAGCGTCAGCAGCAGGGCAAGTGCTTTTTTCATATGCTTTCTCCTTTTAGCTTGCGCGCGAGTGCCTGCATCAGTTCCACCGGCAGCTTCACGACGCGGCGGTCATAGGTGACGAAGCCGTTGACTTCGTCCTCCACGTCGCTCAGCTGCGTGTAAACGTCGGCGGCAAGGCCATTTTTGCGCGCAGGAATGATCTGCGTCTCATAGAGCTTCCGGACGGCTTCGCCCAGCGCGTCGGGCGTCTGATAGCCGCGGTAGCCGAAATTCTTCGTGTTCCACGTATGCCCGGCGACGGGCAGGTTGTACCCGCCAAACTCAGACAGAACGACGGCGCGCCCCTTTTTGTCCGGCCGGAAGCGGTAGGGCTTGAAGTAGACGTGCAGGCTCTTGACGTCACTCACGCCCTGATCGTGCCAGCCGCTCGCGTGGTCGATGAGCCGCGTGGGGTCGAGGCGGTGCAGAAGCCGCGTGACGGCCTTCGCGTCGAACTGCCCCCAGCCCTCGTTGAACGGCACCCAGAGGACGATGCACGGGCAGTTTGCCAACTGCGCGACCATCTCGGTCAGCTCCCGCTGGTAGCTGTCGCGCCCTTCGGCGTCCGCGCGGGCGAACAGGCGGTAGTGGCGGTCGTTCAGATGGATGCCGGTGATGAGCGGAGCGGAGATGGTAAACAGATTGTATTGTCCGCCGCCCGAGGGCATGTCCTGCCAGACCAGCATGCCCAGCCGGTCGCAGTGATAGTACCAGCGCATCGGTTCGATTTTGATATGCTTGCGCAGCATGTTGAAGCCCAGCCGCTTCATCAGCTGAATGTCATAGACCAGCGCCTCGTCCGACGGCGCGGTATAAAGCCCGTCCGGCCAATAGCCCTGGTCGAGCACACCGTGGTGGAAATACGGCTGGCCGTTCAGCAGCAGGCACGGATGGCCTGCGGCATCCCGCCCGGTCCCGACAGTGCGCATGGCAAAATAGCTCTGCACGTGATCCTCGCCCAGCGTAATAGAGACGTCATAAAGCGCCGGTGTTTCCGGCGTCCACAGGTGAAGCTCCTCCGGCGGGAGCACGGCGCTGCCGCAGCCGTCCTGATCGGTCTCGCCCTCGGCGATGGTCGTTCCCTGATAGGAAATGACGAGCTTTGCGCCCTGCGGCGCTGCCGCGGACAGCTTCCAGCGGATGCGCCCCTCGGGCAGTTCCGGCGTGAATAAAATCGATTCCACATACCGCTCCGGCACCTGTTCGAGCCAGACGGTCTGCCAGATGCCGCTTTGCGGCGTGTACCAGATGCCGCCGCGCTTTGTCTTCTGCTTGCCGCGGGCGAGTGGGACGGTGTCCGTGTCGTCGTGGACGGCGACGGTCAGGATGTTCTCGCCGCCTCGCAGGAGCTTTGTAATATCGATGGTAAACGCTGTGTAGCCGCCCGTGTGCGTCCCGGCCAGCAGGCCGTTGAGATACACGGCGGCCCGCTGGTCGACGGCGCCGAAGTGCAGAAGCGTCCGCTGACCTTCCGCTTGCAGCACAGGCAGCGTGCGGCGGTACCAGAGGACCTGCTCCGGCTTGAGCGCCCGGCCAACGCCGGACAGCGGCGCTTCCGGCGAAAACGGCACGAGGATCTGCCCGTCCCAGCTGCCGGGGCAGGCATCGGAGGCCGTGATGGCATAGTCCCACAGGCCGTTGAGATTGTAATAGCGCTCCCGCACGAGCTGCGGGCGCGGATATTCCGGCAGGGCATTCGTTTTGTCCAGTGCTTCTCCCCAGCGTGTCAGCATGCTGCGCCCTCCTTTTTCCGGAGCGCCAGCACCGGCGGCAGGATCAGCAGCAGCACCGCCGCTGCGGCCAGAAAGATGGACGGCGTCGGCACCGTCTTGACGACGCCGAGATCAACGTAGGTCGAATCGCTCCCGCGGATCACAGCCGCGCCGATGGCGGGGCCGAGGATCATCGGCAGAAGTACGCCGAAGAGCATGCGGATGCCCTGAAACTGCCCGGCCTTGCCCGCCGGCGTCTTGTCACGGATGATGCCGGAGAGGATCGCGGTGATGAGCATATAGCCCGACATCATCACGCATCCGGCGGCGATGACGGCTGCCATCGCGCGGGTAAAGAACATGCCGATCAGGCCTACAAACATGACAGCCGCCGCCGGAAGCACGCACCGCAGCTGCCCGAGCCGGTCAATGACGCGCCCGGACAGGACGCTCACGACGGACGCAAAGATCAGCACGATACCGAGCACGAGCGCGTAGCCGTCAAAGTGCAGATAGTTCTGCATATAGATGATGAGGTACGGGAAGAACACCTGCACCGCAACGGAGAACAGGCAGAACGCCGCAAACGCCAGATACAGGGCCGGATTCTCCTTCACGACCGAGGGCCGCAGACCATAGATAAGCGTCCTGAGATACGGCTCCTTCCGCGGCGTGAGCTTCGGCTCCGGGATGAGGAAGACCGACACGAGACCCGTCAGCACGACAAGCCCGCCGAAGATCGCGAAGAACTTCTGCCACTCGCCGCGCTGCGTCATGACGTCAAACAGGCCGAAGATCACGAGCATCGAGATGAGCGGCAGGATGGCCAGCACGGATTCCGCCTTGCCGCGGCTCTCATTCGGGACGGTGTCGGTGATCCACGCGTTGAACGCGGCATCGTTGGCCGTGGAGCCGAAGAACGTCATGACGCAGTCAAGAACGACGATCATCACCGCGGCTGCCGCCACGGCGGACGCCGCCGGGAAGAGCTTCGCTGCGTTCTCTACGGTCACAAGGCCGAAGGCCGCCGTGGACAAGCCCCAGAGGATATAGCCGCCGCAGATGAAAAGCTTCCGCTTTCCCACGCGGTCGGACAGCGCGCCCATGAAGAGCGTCGTCAGCGTGGCCGCGGCCGCGCTCCAGCCGACCATGGCGGAGATATAGCCCGGGTCGGTGGAGACGGTGTTGTAGAGATAGACGTTAAAATACATGTTCTCGATCGTCCAGGCGAACTGGCCGACGAGACCGACGAGAATGAGCGTGAGCCACACGCGCGGGGTAAGCTTTTTCATACCGGCACCCTCCAGTTATTCGGATCCTGCGCTGCCGCAGTATTTGGTATAGAGCGCAACATGGTCTTCAATGCAGAAATCGCCCGTCCACGCGTTCGCCGTCACACACAGAACGTCCCGGCCGTCAGGTGTTTTGCCCGCGCTCGCGCAGCAGTTCATGGCTTCGGCGGTGTAGCCGGTCTTGGCCGCGGTGATCTCCGCGCCGCCGAGATCGTATTCGTGGTGGACGCGGTAGAGAAATTTGTTCGTCATGGCAAGCCCGTCCGGGTGCTGCTCCGTTTTGCCTGCGCGGTAGTTTTCGGCGCTTAAGACTTCGGCGCACGTCTCGTTCTGCAGGGCGGCCTGCAGAATGAGGGCGATCTCACGGACGGTCGAATAGTGGTTTTCGTCGTGCAGGCCGCTGGTGTTCATGAAGTGCGTGCTCTGCAGGCCGAGCGCGGCGGCCTTTTCGTTCATCATGGCCACGAACGCTTCCTCGCTTCCGGCCACGGCCTGCGCCAGCGCCTCCGTCGCCTCCGCGCCGGAGGGCACGACGGCCCCGTAGAGAAGATCGCGCATCGTGACCGTCTCGCCGTCCACAAAGCCCGCCATGGACGCGCCCGCCAGATAGAGTGGGTCAATGATGGCCTGCGTCATGGTGAACGTCTCGTCAAGATCCGGCAGGTGCTCCGCCGCCACGAGCAGCGTCATGACCTTCGTCATGGAAGCCGGGTAAATTTTTTCGTCCGGCGCTTTCTCGGAAAGCACCGTGCCGCTCTGCAGATCGATGAGCAGGGCGGAGGAGGAATACAGCTCCAGATCGAGCGTCTGTGTCGCGTCTGTCGACTGCGCGAGCGCAAGCGCGGACGGCTGCTCCGGTTCCGGTTCTGTCACCGGTTCTTCGGCAGGTTCCGGCTCCGGGACAGGCTCGGGCTGCGGCTCCGGTTCGGCCGGCGCTTCGGGTTCCGGCTCCGGCTGCTGGGACGGCGAAGTGTCCTCCGGCGTCTGGGATACAATGGGTTCATTCAGATATGGCTGGAAGATCCGGTGATTCGCGTACAGCGCGGCTCCCGTCAGAAGCGCGGCACAGAGCACGGCGATCAGTACGACGCGCAGGATGCGGCGCTTTCGCGCGCGTTTGCGGTCGCGCAGGCGCTGAAAGGCGGGCGAGTCGGTCTCCGGATGGAATTGCGGTTCAGATTCATGCTGCATGTGTGTTCTCCTGAAAATGCGCGCACGCGCGCAGACTGATTTTATTTTATCATATTTCCCGCAAACCGGAAAGAGGAAAAAATACCGCCGTGTAGCATGTTTTAAGGATAGCTTTTTTCTGTAAAAACCAGTATAATGTAACCACTGATAACCGCACAGAAATAAAAACGGAGGGCTTCCATGGAAAAAACATTTCAAATCGTAACGGATTCCTCGTGCGACCTGCCGCAGGCGCTGGCGGACGAGCTGGATCTGGCTGTTCTGCCCCTGCATGTGCTGATCGGGGAGAAGACATATTCCAACTATCTCGATGGCCGGGAGATCGGCTTCAAGGAGTTTTACGACAAGCTTCGTGAGGGCGAGCGCGCCACGACGAGCGCTGTCAACGTTGCGGAGTTCACCGCCGTCATGGAGCAGAAGCTGCAGGAGGGCCTTGATATCCTCTTCATCGGCTTCTCGTCCGGCCTCAGCACGACGTACCAGTCCGGCGCGATCGCCTGCGACGAGCTGCGGGAAAAATACCCGGAACGGAAGCTCATCGCCATCGACTCGCTCTGCGCGTCTCTGGGCGAGGGACTGCTTCTGTATCTTGCGGCCAAAAAGCAGCAGTCCGGCGCGTCCATGGACGAGGTCGCGGACTATGTCCGCGAGACGATCCCGCATCTTTGCCACTGGTTCACGGTCAACGACCTTATGTTCCTGAAGCGCGGCGGCCGCGTCGACGCGGCGACAGCCATCGTCGGCACCGTCCTGCAGATCAAGCCCGTCATGCACACCGACGACGCCGGTACGCTCAAGAACGTCACCAAGGCCAGAGGGCGCAAGGCGGCTCTGAAAGCCCTCGCGCAGAAGCTGGCCGACACGGCCATCGATCCCGCCAGCCAGACGGTCTTCATCTGCCACGGCGACTGCATCGAGGACGCGGAGTATACCGCCGAGCAGATCCGCGCCCTGACCCCGGTCAAGGACATCATCATCAACTATGTCGGCCCGGTCATCGGCGCCCACACCGGCCCCGGCGTCATCTCGGTCTTCTTTGTCGGCACGCACAGGTAACTGCATAAAAAGCGCGGCTCTCCGAACACGATCGGGGAGCCGCGGTTTTCCATATTGGTGCAGATTTGATACCTTGTCATGCCTCCGGCGGCCCAGTCTTTTCTCTCGCAAGAGAAAAGATTGGGGAGAAAAGAGTGCGTAGGGGTACGGGGCTTGTGCCGCAGTGCAGTTTAGGTAAGGAACTAATTTGATAGCTTATTCATTCGCACCGGGGTCACCTTACGTGTGCTATGGTACGCGCCGCCCGTTAGGATAGTATCGAATTTGTTGGTCGTTGCCTTTGAATCATTGCAGTCAATAGAAGGTGCTCTCAAAATTTGCGGGATAGTACGTATTCGCATCGTCCCGCTTGGCTCTCCCTCTGGGAGAGCTGTCGCCGCAGGCGACTGAGAGGGTATTGGGGCAGCGTGTACCCTCTCCGTCCTCGCTTCGCTCGGCCACCTCTCCCAAAGGGAGAGGCAAGAGC
>ERZ1673752.2981-NODE-2981-length-17245-cov-5.550436_pt1 | contig 17245 bp, 20 predicted proteins | sample MGYA00580195_ERZ1673752 | MGnify/ENA primary metagenome ERZ1673752 (study PRJEB41218, sample SAMN15661744) | gut metagenome | host: Homo sapiens | place: Canada: London | collected 2015-08-20/2019-03-30 | study: EMG produced TPA metagenomics assembly of...
CTAACAAGATTGGACTTTTTTATTAACTAAAACGATTTAACTAGCACCATGCGTGATAGAGTATATTATTTTATCAAGCCTTATGACGAAAGTCTGCCACTGCCGCCCGCAGAAAGTTTTGCGCAAATTTTGAACGAGGCTTATTTGCATCCCTTCAACTGGAAAGCAAGAACTACGCGTAAATCTTTCTGGTGGAGCACTTTGATTAATCTTGTTATCGGCATCTTATGCATCATTCTTGGCTTCTATGCTTTTAACCAAAACATCAACCCCGGCATTAGAATAGTCGATGGTATTGTTGCGGCTGTTGTTTATCTGTGGCTATTTTTAGCTGCATTAGGACAAACGATCCGACGTTTGCACGATGTTGGCTACAGCGGCTATTGGTACTGGGCTGCCTTCACTGGTTATGGCGCAATGTTTTTATTTTATCTTGAATTGCAGCCATCTGTTCAACGCCAAGTTAAGTGGGGCAAATATTTCTTTAGTAATCAAGACTACCCTGCCGGCCATAAAGAAACAGTTCCTGTGCCAACTATTGGTCAAATTCTAAAAGAACACTTCTTTGATTGCTTCAAGTGGAATGCTAGATCAACTAGAACATCATTCTGGGTAGGAACAGCAATTAATCAAGTTACTTTAGGAATCGGCACTCTTTTCATCTATGCTTTTTCTGCTTTTTTCACGATTATTCCTGGCTGGCTTCAAATGCCGCAAGCAATCGGTATTTTCTTTTTATGCTTTTTAATACTTTTACTGGTTATCCTTATTTGGTCATTTTTAGCTCAATTAGGACACACTGTTCGCCGCTTGCACGATGCAGGCTTTAACGGTGGCTGGTGGTGGTTAGGCATTGTTCCTTACGTGGGAGATTTGCTTTTAGCCTTCTTATTATTCCACCCAACAGTTGACGCAGATAATAAGTGGAACAAGTATTTGTTTGATCCAGAAGACAGAATTAGATAATTATCAAAATAAGCCCGCTATTCAGAAATAAACAGCGGACTTTTGATTTTTAAACAATATCTTTCTTAGCCTTAATCCGAGCTAATTTCCAGCCGGTATCAAAATAAGTCTTGCGCGTTTGACGCAAATTATCATAGTCACTCTCCAAGCTATCAATTGCGTCTTGCAGCTGCTTATTTTGCTTTCTAATCGCATTTAGCTCAGGATCATTGATAACACCCTTAAGGTGTACTTGAGCCGCTAAATAGCGCCGACGATGCTCAAATTCTTCTCTCAAAGTACCCAGCGCATCTTCATACTTAACTAGCTTTTTATTGATCTCAGAAATTTGATCATTCAGTTGAATAAACAACTTATAAGGCATATCCGACTTAATTCGGTTGCATTCCGCACAAGCTAAAGTTAAATTATCTAAGCTGTTGTTGTGACTAAGAGAAACGGGATCCTTATGATCTACGCTGTGGCCACGTCTGCCGCAATATTGGCAGCGGTATTTATACTTGGCCCGAATGCGTTCACGATCAATAAAATCAACTTCGTTTAACTGGAAATTGATCTCCAAACCCATTCCCTTTAAATTTTGCTCAAAAGTTACGCCTTGGTTAGGCACATAATTAAGCTTGCCATCTTCGCTTTTAATTACCGCCAAATTCAAATCAGACCTTTTAATCTGTTGGCGGGCGATTTCATTGCCATCATAATCTTGTAAAAAGGCCTCGTATTTTTTACGGTCCTTTTTATTTTTCACAATAAAACCTGATTGATCTTGTTTCTTTGCACCGACAAACGTGTAAAGCAAGCTTTGAGCAAAAGCTGCGACCGCATCATTTGCGTAATCTTCTGGATTCAGGTTGCGCGTGATACAAATGTCGCAAATACTGGTCAACTTAGGATTCATTAACCCCTCTTGCTTAAAATGCAAAGAGTCCATGCGCAGCCCGCATGAACTACATTGAAATTTCACCTAATCATCCCCTAACAATAGAATGCTAAAAGCTATTCGTTGCATCTTATCCTTTCCCGCGAAATCACCTTTAAAAAGATCTGGCAAAATTTTCTTAATAAAGTATTGTACGCAAACTAAATCGTCGAACTTCTTGATCGTTTCAAGACTTTCCTTGAACATTTGCATATAAACCGGGTTAGGATTACCTAATTCGATTTCTCCATAAGCTTCATATAACAAATCTAATTTATCACAGATTGATAAAATTTTACCCTCTAAAGTATCATCTTTGCCTTCTGAGAGACGTTTAGTATAAATTTCTTGAAATTCTTCTGGAATCTCATCCTTAATGAACTTAGTGGTCATTGTTTCTTCAACGTCACCAATCATCTTTCTAAGTTGAGGAGTAGCGTATTTAACAGGTGTCTTAATATCACCGATGAAACGTTCAGTATAATCGTGATTCAAGCTCTTTTCATATAAAGCCTTCCAGTTGATCTTCTTTTTGCCCTTTACTTCTTCAATATCTCCCATCATTTGTGCTAATTCCGCTGTTCTGAAGCAGTGGTCAGCTACTGAGTGGTGATGATACTTGAAGTAGCCCGGTGCTCGATCAATTGACTCTAAACTGTTAAAACCTTGAATGTATGCATTTAATCCCATTTTTTGTCCTCCTCATTTTCCTTAAAATTTTTACTATGTTATCAAAGATTGATTTTCAATGCAAATAAAAAGAGGCCTTTGCCTCTTAAAATCTATGCGCCGGTGTCAGTATCGTTGCCATCGTCGTTAGTGCTGCATCATAGTAATTATTTTTAGGTAATTTTTTAGCAAAAATATATTGCTGCGAAGCAAACAAATTATCATAGCCTTGATTGCGATTTTCATTCACCGCAATATAAATTGGCGCGCTAAAGCTAGCTGATTGATAATTATTGACCGGCTTGCCTTTTAAAGTATAGCCTGCTGTAATTGTATTTTGCTTGCTAAAAAATTTAAGCAAGCGATGTACAGTATTCTTTGCTAATTTATCCTTACTAAATGCTAAATCCATTGGCACCCGGCAAGCATTGGCATAATAATCACCATCATATCGATCAGTGGTAACCCTTCCTTTAACTGGCTTAGCATCTTTTGATGTCAGCCAGGCAAAGTCTGGAACTAGGCCACTCTTATGCTGGTGACTCAACTGATTGAGCCGCTTGAGCATTGTTTTTTTAATTAAGAGCCACCGCGAATCATTGCTTTCACGATAAAATTGATCAAACATTGTCGGCAATACATCTGAAGTCCGCATTAAATTATAATACTTCGACTTAGAATCGGCCCAATTGCCCACCGTTAAAGCGTGCGTTGTCGGATTATATTCATAACGCAAAATATCGGCAATTAATTTTTGCCCTTGCCGCTGATATGCTGGGGTTTTCCATCTTTTAGCCGCTAAAAACAAAGCTTTAGCAATAAATAAGTCCCCATCAGTAGCGCTATTGCGTTCACTGCTCCATTTTCCATTTTTCTTTGTTTGCCGCCAAGCCATCAATTGCGTATTACGATCCCGGTGTTTTAAATAATACTGCACTAGCTTAGCAAAGTTGCTTTCTTTAACTGCTGGATCATGCGCCGCAATAAACATCCCATATCCTTGGCCTTCAGATAAAACCGTCACTTGTTCCTGCTTAGGCGTGGTATTAATATAGGCAAGATTCTTTTCTTCAACTACATAATTTTTATGCCAAGAATGTAGAAAAAAATTACGCACCGCTGAATTATTATCTGCTCTGATATAGATCATAATACCGGTAAATGCAATCGTTACGAGTAAAAATCCTAGTAGCATCCATCTTTTTTTCATCTCATCACCTAATCCGCAAATCTCTTAGTCTTAACCCATTTAGTACTATCACGATGAAAAACGCGATCTAGCATTACTGAAGTAACCGCATGAATTGATACAATGATGAACAATTGCGAATAAGTAAAATATGATGCTAAGGCTAGCCAAATCTGTTCGTCAGTTGCCTGCCCATATTGCGTAGTCATCGCTAGGTTAATTTGCAAAATATAAAGCAAAACCATCAATAGCCAATTAAAGAGCAGAATTTGAGCTAATAAAATATTACTCCGCGAAATTGTAAATGGTATTACTACTGCAGGATTCCAAAGATGGACGATTAAGGCAATCAAATTAGAAAAAAAGATCAGATCTGATAAAACAATCGCCAAATTAAACCAGAAAAAAGTGCAGGAATAATAGACAGTCTCTAATTTAACCCGCCAGTTGCTTTTATCAAAAAGATGGCAAAAATTATTGATCACCACTTCATAGTTACCTTTAGCCCAACGCAAGCGCTGGAAATAATAATCTTTTAAGCGTTCTGGTTCTTGCTGGAAGGCTTCAGAATTATAGGCTAAGGCAATCAAACTACCTGAGCCCATAATTTTAAAAGAAATATCAGTATCTTCGGTCAAAGCGCCATTGCGCCAGCCGCCAATTGATCTGACATAATCAGTATTAATAATAAAGTTAGTCCCTGGAATACGACCAATCTTAAATAATTGCCAGATACCGCAGTGTTGAATTCGCTGGGTAACAACAATTTCCTGATTGATACACTTAGTTAAAAAATTCTGCCGCGCATTTCTCGTCTTATTGCGACCAAAAGTAGCCTTATATCTCACCGGATTTTCCAAAATCTTTTTAATTAAAAAATACAAAGCATTTTCTTCTGGCATGGCATCTGCATCATATACACCAAGGTATTCTCCTTGGGCAATCTTCAAAGCATCATTTAATACACCAGCTTTGCCACCACTACCTGTTCGTTCAATTACTTGAACATTGATTTTCCGTTCAGGATATTGCTTGATTATTTCCCGGGCAATTTTAGCAGTATCATCAGTACAATTATCAGCATAGATTAAAATTTGTAACTTATCAGCCGGATAATTCAAATTTAAAATTGCCTGCGTAGTTTTACTAATAACTAATTCTTCATTATGAGCTGGTACAACTAACGTAACTTTTGGGTAACGCTTAAGTGGCGTGATTTTAACTAAGAGCTTGCTGTGCTTTAACCTTGGTAATCATTTCATCATCAACTTTAGCTAAAGCCAAGGCCATGATTTCCTTAATCAGGTTTAAGAAGAAACAGATTATTTTTCTTTCACGCTTAATATAATTATCTTCAGACTTTATAATATTTGCGATTTCAGTTACAATTGAATTCATAAAAGACCAGCTTCTAATGTGTTTTTTGTTCTTAACATCAGACTACTGGTCTTTTTGTTTGAGCTCAAGTCCAAATTCAAAGGACTTGGGCTTTTTTAATTATTTATTCAACTTACCGTAAAAAATTATACACTTAGAATTAATTTTTTCAGTAAGCACAAAAAAAGCTAGAAGCGTCAGCTCCTAGCTTTTATTTCAATATTATTAAAGACTACTTGTTTTCGTCTTTTGCGGCCTTGTTCAAGAAAGCAACAACTGCTGCTACGTGAGCAACACGCTTCTTTGCGTTTCTCTTGTTCTTAGGTCTTTGATTTGGTTCACAACCAGTGTTGTAATTTTCACCTTTACGCATATGCTATACTTCCTTTCAGATTTTCGAAAATCTAGTATAGTTTACCATGTCCAGCCCTTCAGATCAAGTCTTCATGCAGATTCAAAATTTTTCGACAGATGCAGGACAACAATATAATTTAAGATTCGCGTAGCATAACTAGCATCCTTTTGGAAACTTTTAATTGCCTTTTTAGCTAAATCAACTCGATCAGTAATTAAGCCATCAACTTGTTGATACATCATCTTCTTCATTAATTTTTCGTCATTAACTGTCCAGGCATAAACAGGACGATCCTGCAAATGGGCTTGCCAAATAAAGTCTGAATTCAAGGTAGAATATTCCATTGAATATCCACTAGCAACACTTTGCGGATAAGTAAAATTATAAGGTTGAATGTAAAAGACAACCAAACGTGGATTAATTAAGTGCAGTCCTTCAACCACGCGATAGTCGAGTGATTGTACTTGATACGCATTTTTAAGAATCGTTTTGCCATATTTTTGATTAAAGCGCTGCAGCATTTTCTTCGAATATTTAGCCGTCGTTTTAATTTCAATTAGCAATTTTTGATGCAGTCTTTTGGCTTCCTCAAGATATTGATCAAAGCTAACTAACTTAGCATGATAGCCGTCTTCTTTGGCAGTTAACTTTTCTAATTGCCGTAAAGTTAAATCATTCGGGGCTTTATTAACTCCCGTTAGCTTCAATAAATTCTCATCATGAATTACGATAAATTTTTTATCCTTAGTTTCATGAACATCAATTTCAACGTAGTTTGGCTTTTCTTTAGCCGTTTTTCTTAATGACTGTAACGTGTTTTGTACGCCATTTTTATCATCAACGCCGCGATGAGAAATAATTACTGGCGCTTTAGCATTTACACTAGTCAAATATAAATAATTGGTAGATATTGCATTAATCATTACTAGTACAAACACAACTAATGTACTTAGAATTATCTTTTTAGTTTTACCTGTTTGACTTATCTTTTCTTGCCTTAAAGCTTTCAAAATAATAGATAAGCCCAGTACACTAACATAGACTAACGCTACTTCACTAATAATTTGAACAAGCGAAAGATTGCTAATGGCTAAAATTAACGGACATTTCCCAGGTAATAAATCAACTAATAGCTGCAGGCAATACATTGCTAAATAGAAAATTGTCATGACTGCTGCAGATAAAACGGCTAAAACAATAATCCTCCAGCAAATCGTCCGCCAACGGTAGTGCGCCGTTAATCGCCAACTTCTTTTTACTGCTTGCACTGACTTTAAGTGGTCAAAAACGATGATGGGTAAAGCAAATACTAGCCTTGCACCAAGGATCAAAGCGGCTAAATAAAACGCAATCAAAACGGCTAACAAGATTGGCGTTCTCGTCAGATAATCCAAGATAAATTCTGAAATCTGCACTTTGCTTAAAAGTGGTGTTCTAAAGATGACATCGGCTAACGGTACTACCAATAAAAAATAGAGCATCAAAATAAAAAGCGTGCCCAAACGAATTTTTTTGATATTTTGCCAAGTTTGAATAAAACTATTTTTCCACGTAAAAACTTGATGCTTAATATCCCAAACGCCATGAAGTAAATAAGCTAATTGCGCATACAAGATTACTAATAAAAGCAGCAACTCAATTATCAAAATTAAAAAGGCAACCGTATGCGTCGTAATGATCGTCACTACATTTCGATAAGATACGAACGGAATAGCACTAGCCTGCAAAACAAAGGTTGTAATATAGCGAAAAAGTGGAATAACAATAAATTGATTAAATAAACTTAATCCCATAAAAAGTAGCAGATACCGCAGCCAATTTTGGCAAAATTCACGACTACCTGCTTTTATTTCTTTGACAAAAGTCATTGTTCTTCCCCCCTTACATTGAAATCACTTTCTTAATTCTATACTAAAAAAGGACGAGGTCATTCCCTCGTCCCTATGATTAATTTTATTTTTTTAACATTGACCGCCGTTTTTTAGATCATCAGCAGTAATTGCTTCAGGTTCATATTGGGTAACGGTCATCCCACCATCAATAATGCCGCTGTCTGAAGATAAACTCAAAGTTGAGTTGCGTGCATTTACCACTAGACCTGGTTCAAAGAAAGTTGTTTCCGGCTGAGCAGTATACAAGTCAAGACCAGCATTATTTTCGATTGAAATATTATACTTAGGATCTTTTTCAGCAAGGATTACAAACTGGAAGCTGTCGCCAATAGTACAAGTGCCGCCTTTTTTAGAATACTTGGTTGAACCATCATCTAAAGCCAAGATAACAATTTGGTGATCTGCATCCATCTTGCTTTTAATCATTTCTGCAGCATCTGGTTTAATATTGATTGAAATTGCATTCTCTGTCATTTTGTTTCCTCGTTTCAATCTAAATTTTATTAACTTACTTATTTAAGTATAGCACGACTAGTTCCAACTAACTAAAAATATGCTCAAAAATACCGCTAATCTTGATATTTTTTTAAATTTATCATTGCATGCAATAACAAAAAGGCTCAAAATGGTACATAGGGTTTTTAGACGATTGTAATACGTAAGGGGGACCTTTTATGACCGTCTTAAAGAATATTGCTAAAGATAGAATTTTACAGATTACTGTGATCATTACAGTAGTCAGTCTTTTTTTGCCAGACCGCGGTTTGCGGACATTAACTTCCATACATTATGGTCTGTTGCCGCGATGTTAACGATTATCCAGATCTATGCATACTTGCATGTTCTGGATGTTTTAGCGTACAAGCTTACAAGTATTGCCGATAATACGCGTAAGTTGAACACGCTGTTTTCGTTGTTGGCTGTCATTTCGGGGATGTTTTTAGGTAATGACATTACTGCATTGACCTTGATCCCACTGTATTTAAATATTGCTAAGCGTTATAAATTGCCACAGATTTTGCCTGTTACCTTGATTGGGATGGGCGCAAATATTGGGGCAGCATTTACGCCTTGGGGCAACCCCCACAATATTTTCTCAGTCAGCCGCTTTGATGTCAGCCCATTAAAATTTTTCGAATGGTCTGTACCTTATCTAGTAGTTTCAATGCTAATCATGGGATTAGTCTTTCTGTTTATTCCTAAAGAAGAAATTCCGGTGCAAAAAGCTGAGCCAATCAAGATCAGCTGGCGCCCGACGCTGATAACTACTGCTGTCTTTATTTTCTTCTTCTTTGGTGTTTTCAGAACCATTGATATTATTTGGCAAATGCTAACGTCGGTTGCATTAGCCCTTGCAATTAATCCTAGGATTATGCTCAAAATCGACTATGCCTTACTTCTTACCTTTACCGGCTTCTTCATCTTCATCAGCGATATCCAACAAATCCCTCTTATCGTAAATCTAATTCATGGCACCGTTTATTCTGAAATTTCAACTTACTTTGCTTCAATTATCTCTAGTCAGGTAATGAGCAATGTACCATCAACCATTTTAGTTGGTAAATTTACCACTTATGCTCAAGCATTATTCTTGGGTTCAAACATTGGTGGTTTTGGTTCCGCTATCGGTTCAATGGCTAATATGTTAGTTCTTAAGACTTTCAACCAACACGGTAGCGTAAGTAAGAAAAAGTTTTTTATTCAATGGACTATTATGCAATTTGCTGGTTTGATTATTTTAACTGCAGTTGGATTATTACTATTAATCTTCAGAATTTAATATTTTTTGTTAAGAATGCCGCTTTGACATTCTTTTTTATTGCTCAAGAAATTCGAAAACGATAAAATTAAATAAATATTTTATGGAGGAAAAACTATGTCACCTTTAATTTGGATCATTTTAGCTATTATTGTTTTAATCGTGGCTATCTACATAGTAACTTACAACGGTTTACAAAGAGCGAAAGTCTATGCTGAAGAAGCTTGGAGTCAAATTGACGTTCAACTTAAGCGCCGGAATGACTTAATTCCCAACTTGGTTGAAACCACCAAAGGCTATGCCAAGCATGAAAAATCAACTTTTGAGGAAGTAGTCAAATTACGTAATCAATTGGTTAATGTGCCTCAAGGTAACCATGAAGAAGCGATGAAGCTTTCTAACCAAATTACTGATTCTCTGAAGTCAATTTTTGCTTTGGCTGAAGCCTACCCAGACTTGAAAGCTAATCAAAACTTCTTAAAATTGCAAGAAGAATTGACTAACACTGAAAACAAGATCGCTTACTCTCGTCAACTTTATAATTCAACTGTAGCAACATATGATCAAAAGTTGCTTACTTTCCCATCAAATATTGTTGCCAAGTGGCACCACTTTACTAAGATTAACTACTTAGAAACTCCTAGTGAAGAAAAGAATGTGCCTCAAGTTAAGTTTTAATTTTAAGGAAGTTTAACCATGCTTTACCAACAAATTGCTCGTAATAAACGCAAAACGGCGTTAATTATGTTCATCTTTTTGGTGATCTTAGGCTTAGTTGGTGCGGGAATCGGTTATCTTTGGAGCAATAGTCCAACAATGGGCGTTACTATTGCTTTGATCGGTAGTTTAGTCTACTTATTCATCATGTGGCAAAATCCAGCCAACATGATTATGAGCTTGAATCACGCGCAAGAAATTCATGAAGCCGACAATCCGGAACTGTGGCATATCGTAGAAGATATGGCGATGGTGGCACAGGTTCCAATGCCACGGGTCTATATTATTCCTGATCCTAGTCCCAATGCTTTTGCAACTGGTCGGGACCCTGAACATAGTGCGGTGGCAGTTACTCAAGGAATTTTAGAATTACTTGATCGTGAAGAACTCGAAGGCGTCTTAGGGCATGAATTATCACACGTGAAAAACTACGATATTTTACTTTCAACAATTGCCGTGGTATTAGTTGGGGTCATTTCTTTTATCTCTAATATGGCGTCCAATTTTTGGTTCTGGGGCGGCGTGCGCAGTGATGACGACGATGACCGTGACAGTAATGCTTTAGCCATAATTTTTAAAGTGGTTGCCTTGGTCTTTGTGTTGATCTTAGGCCCACTTTCTGCATCCCTAGCCCAAATGGCTTTATCGCGTAACCGTGAATACCTAGCTGATGCATCTTCAGTTAAATTAACACGTAATCCGCAAGGCTTAATTTCTGCCTTACGCAAGATTGAAAATAGCCAACCAATGAAAGTAGCTGATAGTAGTAGTGCTGGATTATATATTGAAAATCCATTCCACAATCACGGTTTGACGCACTTGTTTGATACTCACCCACCAACAGCAGACCGCATTAAACGCTTAGAAAATATGTAAAAAATAATCTGGAACTTTCGTCCAGATTATTTTTTTACTTTAAATTGATATTTGCTTGTCTAAACAATTCTGCCCGCATCGCTGCTGGTGTTATGTGGTAGTATTGATTAAATTTCTTATAAAAGAAAGACTTACTCGAATATCCGACTCGACCAATAATCTCTCTAAGTGAAATATCAGGCTGAGCCAGCAATTCACGCGCTTCTTGCATTCTTCGATCATCCACGTGATCCACAAAACTCTTGCCAGTCTTAGCCTTAACCATATTAGAGAAATAATTAGGATTGAAGCCAAAGTATTTTGCAGCGTCAGATAAAGAGACATCGGCAAAATGAAGATCGATGTAATTATCTAAGGTCTTCTTTTCAAACTTAGTTTTATCCAAACTAGTCGGTGTTGCCATGCGCTGAGTTCTAATTGAAATAATCAACATAGTGGTCAACTCAGCCTGAATTAAAGCTTTAGTAAACAAATCATTATTCAAATAACCGCCAATAATATGTTGCATCACTTGAGAAGCACGAGTAATTTGATTATTTTTTAGCCAAAGAACATGTTCATTTTCTAAGCTATCAACGATTTGCTCAATAACTTTAACCTCACGTTCTCCCTTACAGCTAAAATCTTTAAAATACTTGCGATATAGAAATCCACGCTTAAACTTCAACTTTATCAGTACCGTATCAGGTTTTTGACTTAAAATCTCATACTTGCAACCTTCAGTCAGTAGCAAAACATTCCCAGACTTCATTTGAATGATCTTTTCACCACTCTTAATTGTCACAGTACCCTTAGCAATATATAAAATCGTTGAAACATCCATCCGATAGCGATGAATACCAGTATTATGATTTTCAAGGTAGATAGTAAACAGATCAAAATCTGGATTACCAGCTTCCAACTTTATTTCATTCTTATCTGTTGAATTTGACTTTAATACACTTGCCAGATATTGGTCCAAAGCAACAGCTGCCATATGTCCACCTTCCTTAAATTAAATAAAATATGGTAACACTATAATTACATTATAAATCAAAACTTTATTTAGTATTAAGTATTATTTATGATTTGTTCTACTTATAACAAACTCTACCTGTAGACAGTCCCCAAAGCATCTTGTACAATCAAGCTTATGAAAGTAACCGTTAACAATCTTACTTTTTCTTATGAAAAAGAACCTATTATCAATCATCTAAATATTGAAATTCCCCATGGTTTTTCTCTGTTAATTGGACCGACCGGCTGCGGTAAATCTACCTTACTCAAAATTATCGCTGGTTTGTATCCCAAATATGCAGGGCGACTAACAGGTATGGTGGACCTGCACGGACAAAAGGCGGCAATGATGTTCCAAAATGCGGCTGAACAGTTTACAATGCCAACTCCACGTGAAGAAATTGTCTTTGCTTTAGAAAATTTACAGTTAGATGAAGGTGAGTATCAAACACGACTAGATCAGGCAACAGCTTTCACCCAAATTGCAGACCTTCTCGATCAAAAGATTAATACTCTATCAGGCGGTCAGCAACAAAGAGTTGCTTTAGCTGTCTTAATAGCTATGGATGTAGATTTATTGCTCTTAGATGAACCGTTTGCCAGTTGTGATCCTAAGACACGTGCTTTTTTGATTAAAAAATTAGCGATTTTAGCTCACAACGGAAAAACTATTATTTTAAGTGACCACGTTTTAGACGATTATGAACCTGTCTGCGACCATCTTTTTGAGTTTACAAATAATCAAGAAGTTATTGAATTAAATGCTAGCAAAAAAATAGCCTTATTTGAACAAAATAAAAAATTGCATGAGCGACATTATCATTTTGTCTTACCTAATAGTGAGCCTATTTTCACTTTAAAACAAGTCCAAATTAGACAAAACAAGCTTTTGCTTAAGCAAAATGAGCTAAATTTGCATTCTGGCACTACCCTAATTACTGGTGCTAATGGTGTTGGCAAGACGTCTTTATTTAAAGTAATGACCAAAATGATTCCGTATACTGGTAATTTTGCTTATTTAAATAAGGAAATCGCTCAAATCTCAGCTAGAAAATATTTAACACAAGTAGCTCAAATTTTTCAAAAAGCAAGCGACCAATTTTTAGCTGTGACTGTCAAAGATGAACTAGAATTAAGTAAAAAGGATAGAAATTTATTTTTTACTGAAGAAAAGGTCAATGAATGGCTAGATAAATTGGGTTTAGCCAAACACTTAGACCAAGTTGTTTATTCTCTCTCAGGTGGCCAACAGAAGAAATTACAGATTCTATTAATGCTAATGACTAAGCATCAGGTTTTATTAATTGATGAACCGCTCAGTGGACTTGACCATAACTCGGTCAAACTCGTTTTAGAATTAATGCGAGAAAGCCAGCAAAAGCTCCACCAGACGTTTTTTATCATTAGCCATCAGATAGACGAGCTAGCTGAATTTTGCGATTACCACCTGATTTTTGCGGATCAGCGCTTAAAATATGTAGAAAGATAAGCTTATGAATCCTAGTTTAAAATTTCTTTTAGCATTTATTATTTCCCTGGAAATATCTTTAAAAGCTAGCTTAGTTACTAATTTGTTAGTAATCACCTTCGCGCTAGTTTATTTAATTATTACTCGATTCAAAATCAAAGAGTTAATCTTGCTCATTATCTTGCCCTTTATTGCTGCTTTTACAATCTTTGCAACGCTCTTTTGGTTTTCACCAACACCAAATGCTTATTATGCTTGGAATTTGTCAACGCGTATCTATGTTTATACCTTGACGATTGCCTGCGTGACACGTAATAACACCGCTACAGACTTTGCCCGATCATTAGAGCAGAACCTGCACTTACCCAGTAAATTTGCCTACGGCGTGCTGGCGGCGATTAACATTATTCCGCAGATGAAGATGGCGGTTAAACAGATCCGAACTAGCGCTATGATGCGGGGCATTTATCTCAGTTTTTGGTCGCCGGTCCTCTATTTTAAAGCAATTCTTGTTGCTTTAAATTCAGCTGACAATCTGGCCCAAGGAATGGAATCACATGGCTATGTCGAAGGGCAAAGAAGGTCGACGATCATCGCTATTCCTTTACCAGCTAGAGATTGGGTAATCTTCTTTACCCTGCTAATTTTGGTTAATATCTCATTGTTTTTGTTCAAATAGGTGAAAAAATGGAAATTATCGAAGGAAAAATGCCTTTCATGGGCTATGAAACTTACTATCGTATTGTTGGTCGAAGAAGCGAAAAGACACCACTCGTATTGCTACATGGTGGTCCCGGCTCAAGTCATAATTATTTTGAGGTTTTGGACAAATTAGCCGAAATTGATAACCGACGGATTATCATGTACGACCAGTTAGGCTGCGGCAAGAGTAGCATCCCTGATGATCACCCTGAACTTTATACTAAAGAAACATGGGTTAAGGAACTCATGGCGTTGCGGGAGCACTTGGCTTTGCGCAAAATACATTTATTAGGACAAAGTTGGGGTGGGATGCTAGCGCTAATCTACATGTGTGATTATCATCCTGTTGGCATTCAAAGCTTGATCTTGTCTTCAACCTTGTCGTCTGCTTCCTTATGGAGCAAAGAATTACACCGGATGATTAAATACTTGCCAATTGAAGAACAGGCGGCAATTCATCGCGCCGAATTGACTAGCAATTTTAACGATCCTGATTACTTAAAAGCTAATGAGCACTTCATGAATCAACATGCAATTGACATGACGAAAACGTGGCCTGAATGCGTTATGCGAAAAAAATGTGGTGGTATTGTAGCTTATGAAACCGCCTGGGGACCAAATGAATATACGCCAGAGGGCAACTTGCACGATTACGAATACACAGAAAAACTAGGCAAAATAAAAATCCCAACTCTAATTACGAGTGGGACTGATGATTTATGTACACCTTATGTAGCTAAAACGATGCAGGATCAGCTTGCTGGCAGTAAATGGCAGCTATTTGAAAACTGCGGTCACATGTCTTTTGTAGAAAAAACAGATGAATATGTTGAAATGCTGCGAAAGTGGCTTGATCAACATGACTAAAAAGTAAATATATTTACATAAAATTAATAACTCAACGCCCGATGAGCATCTAAAGCCCAATGCGTTGCAAAAATTTCCTGCTTGATTTTCCGCTTGGTTCCAGTCCAAGGATCATTATAATAGATCGTTTTACCATGGTAACCCGTCAAGGTAATAGCATGGTTAGAGAGGCCGTCAAACATCCCTACCCAAACAACCACCAAGTGTGAATTAATCAGCTTATCCTTAATTGCGGGCAAACCACAATTAATCATATTCTGTGCTCTACCAAGATAATGCTTCACTACTGGTTTCACCCCATTAGGAGCAACCCAATAGCCGAGCGGATATTTCTTGTAAGGCGAACCGATAAAGCCCTTGTTAGGGTTAGAGCTGCGCGGCATAATCTTGGCCGCCTGCTGTTTAGTTACCTTTTTACCAGCAAAATTAATCATCATTGTCACGGCAGTAATTTCACAACCAGTTGGCATTTCAGGTAGTTGGCTAATTACCTTGGCGTAGTTATTAATACCAACTATCTTGCCGCTTTTATTAATCCAATAATATGCTTTTTTAGTCTTGGTATTTTTAAAACGTTGCTTGCCTGCTTGATCAAAATAGACATAATGTTTACCAACTTTTTTAAGGCCAGTATACTTAGGAGCCGATTGATTAGTTGTCGCGGCATCATCATTATCAGCGGCATGTACTGTTTGGCGAGTTAACAATAATGAACTAAAGCCCAGGCTGACTAATAAAATAGCTAAGTATTTTTTCATATTTTTCCTTAAATAAATGGTCGCTTAATACCAGCAATTACATTTCTTTGTGAATTAACAATTGGTTGAACCATCACACGTGGTGGCCAGCTTTCAATTACCCGGTTATTGCCTAAGTAAATCGCAACATGCCAAATAGTGTGCGTACCTGGTTGGTAATAGAACACTAAGTCTCCACATTGTCTTTGTGAATATGGAACACGCTTTAGGTGCTTGTCAGCCCAAAGATTACGTGAATTCCATTCATTGCCTGGATGAGCGTGGCCGATTGAACTAGTTGGAACTGGACTAATGCCACCTGCATAAAGACCTTGCATTACCAAACCAGAACAATCAACACCGTAGCTTGGACTAGTTGAACAACCTGCTAACCATGGTTTTCCCATATATTTGTAAGCTTGATTAATCATTGCTTCAATATGAGCTTTACGCCCTTGCCAAGCATAAGCCTTAAGTGGGGCAACATAACTATCAATGCTATACCATGACTTCTTAGAAAAGCCCATCTTTTCCCAAGTAGCTAAGTTAACATTACCAGTTGCTGGCAAGTGGTGACTACGTTGGAAGTTCTTTACTGCGTTATAAGTAGCTTGGTTATAGTAATTCGTACCTGCCCAAGTACCAACTCTATGCATTACTTTCCAAGTCTTAATACCCTCATAGCCACGGTACAAGTTATAACCCACCTTACCGTATGGTTTAACTTGTGTGTAATGTACTTGATGATAACCCTTAGGATTTTGGTAGGCTATGACCTTAGTTACCAAAGATTTTTTAGCAGGCAAATACAAGCCATCACTAGTCTTTAGTATTGGTACTTGGTTGTCAGATTTAACAATTCGACTAATTAAAAAGTGTGATCCTGCTTTTACGCTCTGTGCTGATTTAGTCAATGCAGCATCCTTATAAGCAGTAGTTGCATGCTTAATTCGCACTAATTTAGGGTTAGCAGACAAATAATCTGCCTTGTTATAAGTAACCTTATCTGAATCAGAATTAGTTTGGTCACTAGTTGCAGTTACTTGCGTCTCATTAGTATTAGCTGTTGTGTTAGTATCGTCAGCCTTAACAGTAGTTGCGGCAGTACTTACGGCAACTAAAGCAGCAATAACAGCTGCTGTCCATCGTTTTCTCATTCCAACATCCTCCATGATATTTGTAAAATCAATTTCATTTTACCTTGATTACAGAAGATTTTCTATGGTTTTTGAGGCAAAAAAACAGCAACTATTATGTTGCTGTCGTAAATGATATTCAACTTCTAATTAAAGTTTGATGTTCTTACATATTGCTTAGCAGGTCCGCCAATTCTGTAATAGCGTTTGCCATTCTTAAACTTGTATGAACCACCGTAAGTTGTCACTGTGGAGCCTTTGTACAACTTCCAAGCACCGTTATGCGTAGTGCGTTTTTTTTGATGTACTGTAGATGTAGGCGTTACGCTTTAAAACGCGACCTTGACCACTAATATTGGTCACCTTAATATAAGCATCCCTATCAGCCAACTTGTAGAATTTAGCGCCATTAATTGTTATGGGACTTTGATTTACAGTTACTGCACGATATGCGTAATACTTTTCACCCAATGACTTGCCATTTTCATCATAAAAAAAGCCGCCCCGAAGGACGGCTGTATTGAGTCTACCTCCTTCCACACGAGTAAGGGCGCTACCCCTTCAGCTAAGTGTATAATTTTTTACGGTAAGTTGAATAAATAATTAAAAAAGCCCAAGTC
>ERZ1673752.2982-NODE-2982-length-17242-cov-13.679816_pt1 | contig 17242 bp, 12 predicted proteins | sample MGYA00580195_ERZ1673752 | MGnify/ENA primary metagenome ERZ1673752 (study PRJEB41218, sample SAMN15661744) | gut metagenome | host: Homo sapiens | place: Canada: London | collected 2015-08-20/2019-03-30 | study: EMG produced TPA metagenomics assembly of...
ACCTCAAAAATAAGCTCAAAATCTAACAAAGCTAATTTATAGAACCAGCCTTAAAAGCTGTGCGCCAAACGACAGCTGCTGGCATGCTGCTGTCTGCCTGTTCGTTTGCATCAGCATGCAAAGTTGAACGGACTCGGCTTTTCTTTTTCCGCGGCTCATTCGTTTAAGGACAATGTTTTTTAACAACAAATGTAACAAATGTAACGAATGAAGTATACAAGACAATGAACGCCAGCGTTCTGCGAATGAAACAAATCTGCCGACATGAACATGTCGCGTGTGTTCGCTAAATTCGTTATATTCGGTGAACGCCTGCGTTCATTGATTTCAAACAATTGAATTTGTTTCATTTGTTCAATTTGTTGTTCAAACAAAAGAACATGATTGTTTCTTCCAACAAATAATCTTTTTAATTGAGAGAGCTGTGTTCTTTTTTGTCTTTTTGTTTCACACTCTTTTGCCCTTTTGCTGAAATGTCGTAACTTTGCAAATAGATATCAACACGATTGACTTATGGAACAAAAACTTTTTGTCTACAATACGTTGACCCGCAAGAAGGAACTTTTCAAACCACTGCATGCCCCCAACGTGGGTATGTATGTGTGTGGCCCAACGGTTTACGGTGATCCTCACTTGGGACATGCGCGCCCGGCCATTACGTTCGACATTCTTTTTCGTTATCTCAAGCACCTGGGGTATAAGGTGCGCTATGTGCGTAACATCACGGACGTAGGTCATTTGGAACACGATGCCGATGAGGGGGATGACAAAATAGAGAAGAAGGCCCGCTTGGAGCAGCTCGAACCGATGGAGATTGCACAGCACTATACCAACCGATATCATGCGGCCATGGATGCGTTGAACGTGCTGCGTCCCAGCATTGAGCCGCATGCCACGGGGCACATCATTGAGCAAGAAGAGCTGGTGAAACAAATCATGGCGAATGGTTACGCCTATGAGAGCAATGGTTCGGTGTATTTCGACATAGAGAAGTACAACAAAGACTATCACTACGGCATTCTGTCGGGGCGCAACTTAGACGACGTCATCAATAACAGTCGTGAGTTGGATGGTGTAGACGAGAAGCGCAACCAAGTGGATTTCGCACTATGGAAGCGTGCCATGCCCGAACATATCATGCGCTGGCCCAGTCCGTGGAGCGACGGGTTCCCCGGTTGGCACTGTGAGTGTACGGCCATGGGACGTAAGTATCTGGGCAATCACTTTGATATTCACGGCGGCGGAATGGATCTTGTTTTCCCACATCACGAGTGCGAGATTGCGCAAGCCGTAGCCAGTCAGGGCGACCAGATGGTGCGCTATTGGATGCACAACAACATGATTACCATTAACGGAAAGAAGATGGGAAAGAGTTTGGGCAACTTCATTACCCTCGAACAGTTCTTCCATGGCACGCATGAACGTTTGACGCAAGCGTATTCACCCATGACCATTCGATTCTTCATCCTGTCGGCCCACTACCGCAGCACCGTCGACTTCTCGAACAAAGCCTTACAGGCAAGTGAGAAAGGGTTGGAGCGTTTGATGAATGGCATCAACGACTTGGAGCGCATTCAGACAGCATCCACGTCGGATGAGGCTACCCATCAGCTGGTTATGGCTTTACGACAGAAGTGCCATGAGGCGATGAATGATGACTTACAGACACCAACCGTCATCAGTAACTTGTTTGAAGCGTGTCACGCTATCAACTCCCTGCTCGACCACAAAGGCAGCATCAATGCGGAAGACCTTACCGAACTGAAGGATGTGATGCAGCTGTTCGCCTTCGACCTGCTTGGTCTTAAGAGCGAGAAGGGAAGTAACAACGATGCGCGCGAGGCTGCTTACGGCAAGGTGGTTGACATGGTTCTGGCACTCAGAGCTAAGGCCAAGGCTGAGAAAGACTGGGCTACAAGCGACCAAATACGCGACGCTTTAGCAGAAAATGGGTTTGAGGTGAAAGACACCAAAGACGGGGTGACGTGGAAGCTGAATAGATAGTTTGTCGTTGGGGCAACCTTACAAAATCGGCATGACACCTCATGTAGTGTGTCATGCCGATTCATTTATTATAGTTTTTCCTGTTGGGGAGTATTGTTCTTACGAGGTCGTCTAAGGTAATAACCATTTTTGGCTATTTTATATGCGCTGATGCAAGCCCAAAGTAGTGCAAACCCCGTAGAAGAAATAAGCGTGTTTTTAAGTGAAAACTCTATATCTAATAGGTGGTCTAGCAAGAGTGAACCTATAAAATACAAAAGAAAACAACAAAGAGAAGTGAAAATGACTTCTAATACCAGATATATTTTTCTTTTCATAAGTAAATATTTTATACTTTCAACTTCATCGTAGGGCGGTTTCGTATATGATATTTGTATGTTTTTTTATTCTCAATAAGGAATAAAAAATGTAGCGATTGGTAGTTTACAGGGCCTCTCCAAACAACGTCGCTGATGTGCTGCCGACGATGCGCACACGCACGGTTTCACCGATATGGTGATTTACTTTGTCGAACACCACCATCTTGTTTTGCTCCGTTCTGCCGCAAAGCTGCTCCCTGCTGCGTTTGCTGAAGCCCTCTACCAGCACGTCAAAAACCTTGCCTTCGTCCTTTTTGTTAGAGACGGCGCTTAGTTCTGTTTGTAGATGTATCATCTCGTTCAGGCGTCGTATCTTCTCTTCTTCGGACACGTTGTCTGGTAAATGCTTAGACGCATAGGTGCCGGGACGCTCGGAATATTTGAACATGAAAGCCGAGTCGTAACCAACGGCACGCATCAAGGCCAGCGATTGTTGGTGATCTTCTTCTGTTTCGCCATGATAGCCCACGAACATATCGGTAGAAACGCCGCAATCGGGAATGATGCGGCGAATGGCATTGATGCGGTCCATGTACCATTCAACGGTGTATTTGCGGTTCATCAGCTTCAATATCTTATTGCTACCGCTCTGCACTGGGAGGTGAATGTGCTTGCAAACATTAGGCTCTTCGGCAATCACGCGCAGCGTATCGTCGCTCATGTCCTTAGGGTGCGACGAGGTAAAGCGAATGCGTACGCCGGGAACTTCGTGTGCCACACGGCGCAAGAGCTTTGGAAAATCAATGGTTTCTGCCGGAATTGTTTCGCCTGTTGCCGACAAATGTTCGGGAATGGTAAAACAATAAGAGTTGACGTTTTGCCCCAACAGCGTAATTTCCTTGTAGTGCTTGTCGCGCAGGTCGCGCACTTCGCGCAAGATACTCTCCACGTCTCTCGACCTTTCTCTACCTCTTGTGTAGGGTACGATGCAGTAGTGGCAGAAGTTGTTGCATCCCCTCATGATGCTTACGAAGCCTCCTATCTTGCCTAAAAGAAGCCGTTGAGGAACCACATCCTTATAGGTTTCGGTCTTTGAGAGTTCTATATCGATTGCTTTGTTGCCCGTTTCAGCTTGCGCAATCATGTCGGGAAGGTTCAAATACGAATCGGGTCCACACACCAAGTCGGTGTGATGGTTATTCAACAAATCGTCTTTCACCCGTTCGGCCATACAGCCCAACACGCCTAATATCAGGTTTCTGCCCGTCTTTCGCTCTGCGTGAAGCGAGTCAAGTCGGTTATATATCTTGTTTTCAGCATTCTCTCTGACGCTGCAGGTATTCAGAAAAATGGCATCAGCCTCGTCCTCCTTGTCGCATATCTCATACCCCGCCATCTGCATGACCGATGCAACAACCTCGCTGTCGGCCACGTTCATTTGGCATCCGTATGTCTCGATGTAAAGCTTCTTCATTGTCTATGGTTTTGGGCTACAAAGGTACAAAAAATCTTCCACATGCTGATTGAAACGCATAAAAAGCGGGACATCCACCTAATGGCATGGGTTTATGCCCCTCCTTAGTGGCATGCACGACATCAGTAAGCGTACAGATGCCATGCAGGGAGCCTTTATTCAGATGCTTTCAGTGCGTCTATCATCTGATGAATCTTCGTGCTGAACACGATGGGGTCTTGGATATACTCGAAACTGTTGGTTGCTTCTCCGGTTGTTACATAGACGGTACCGTAGTTGAAGATGCGCCCTAACATGGATTGTTTGATTTGCACGCCTTCGCATTTGCGGAGCATCAACTCCAAAGAGTTGCGCTCAATGATACCTTTTTTTGCGATAATGCGCTTGTTGGTCAGTGCATACTGCCGTCCTCCATTTGCTGATATAGAACCCAGAACGGCGAATAGCACGAGCAACAGGCAAGCTGCGATTTGAAGATGGAAAAGAGTTCCCTCCGTTGGAAAGACCAACAAGAGAATCCCAAGGACGGCCAACGATGCCGAACGCCAGTAAATAGCCGAGTGTAGTCGTGGGCGGTAAACAACACGTTCGCCCTCCATCAAACTTTTATCGATATATCCCATATTATAAAAATCAATTCTTAGCGAGGCTTTTTGAGGGGTTTTTATGGAGCAAAATGATATTGAAAGCCGTTAATACGCTTCCAAGCTCCACGCGTAAAGTCGGGTATGGCGACTGGTGCCGAATTGTTTTCGATAGACAATCTGGTGAGTTCTCCCAGACAGCACCATTCGGCTAAATCGTACACATCCATGTCGAGCGGAAGTCCATTCTGTAAACAATAAACCAAACGATAGTCCATGATGTAGTCCATACCGCCGTGTCCACCCACCTTCTTAGCCTTCTCTTGAAGGTCTTTGACAAACTGTGGCGTGTATTGTTGCAGCAACTCGTCGCGAACTTTGTCTGACACTGCAGCATGAGCCGTGAGGTTTTCGTGACTAATCTTCTCGTTGGTAGCCAACTGTTTGGGCCTGAAAGCCAGTTCGCCAATAGGATATTTGCTGGCATAACCATCGGTTCCAACCACCTGATACATGCGGTTGTAGGGACGTGGTGTCATGACATTGTGCTGAATGAGCATGGTTTTCCCCTTGACAGTGCGAATCAATGTTGAGGTTTGGTCGCCGTTTTGGAAGTCGTTACAAGGTTTTCCGGTCTGCTTTTCAACGAGTTTTGGGCCGATAGTCGCTTTGGTATCCATGGCAACGAGATATTCCATGCGATCTCCACGATGAATATTTAGCACCTGACAGTCAGGGCCAATGCCGTGAGTAGGATAAACATCCCCTCGATTCTTGCGATTGAAATCAATTCGCCAGTTGTGCCAATACTCGCCCCAAAAGTCCTCTAAGTTGTGGATGTAGGCACCTTCTACATGCAAAACCTCACCGAAGAGACCTTGTTGTGCCATGTTGAGGGTGGACAACTCAAAGAAGTCGTACACGCAGTTTTCCAACATCATGCAATGCTTCCGTGTGCGTTCAGCCGTATTGATCAATGCCCAGATTTCTTTCAAATTGGTTGCAGCAGGCACCTCAATGGCCACATGCTTTCCATGGTTCATGGCATAAAGTGCTATTGGCACATGATGAACCCAGTCGGTTGCGATGTAGATGATGTCGATGTCCTTGCGTTCGCACATCTTCTTGTATGCATCTATACTGCCACTATAGGCCACAGCGTGGTGTCGTCCGTGCTTATCAAGCCTCTTCTGGCTAAGCTCTACACGGTCGGCCTCTACGTCACAGAGCGCCACGATGTCCGTTCCAGGAATCTGGCTCCATCGTTCTACGGCACTAACCCCGCGCATTCCCAATCCAACAAAGCCCACGCGAACCGTTTGTAACTTAGGTGTGGTGAGCAGTAGCACGTCCTTTTGTTCGGCAGGACGTTGGGGTATGTTGGTCTCTATGACCTTGATGTTCTTCGCATCTACATGAGTTGGGGAAACCAGAAGAAAGCACAACAGCCATGCAAGCAACTGCATTGGTACTTTATTGGTGAGATTCATTGAATGATTAAATTAGTTAAACAAAATTGATAAGTCTACTTTTTTCTTCGATTTGATGGATAAATGATTAGTTGACCAGTGTGAAGTCGAGTTGTCTCTTCTCCAGATTGGCCTGTGCCACCTTAATTCTGATGGGATCTCCCAGCTGGTATTTGTGATGGTGTCGACGGCCAACGAGACAATAATTCTTCTCATCAAAGTCGTAATAGTCGTCATCCAAATCGTGCATGGGTACCATTCCCTCGCAATGATTCTCGTCGATTTCACAATAGATGCCATAACTTTGGATGCCACTGATGTGCGCATCAAACTCTTCACCGATATGCTCACCCATGAATTCCACCATCTTGTACTTGATGGAGTCACGCTCGGCATTGGCTGCTACCTGCTCCATGTCAGAACTATGCTCGCACAAACGCTCGTAATAGTCCTTGTTGGCGCTGCGGCCACCCTTCGCATATCGTGTCAACAGGCGGTGAACCATCATGTCTGGATAACGCCGGATGGGCGACGTGAAGTGGGTGTAATAGTCGAAAGCCAAGCCAAAATGGCCTATATTATAAATGGTGTACTTCGCCTTCATCATCGCTCTGAGGGCGACGGTCTGTATGAGTTTCTGTTCATCCGTGCCGTCAACGGCTTCCATCAGACGATTAAGACTGCGGGCAGTTTGTCCCTTTGTCCCTGCCGTTTTCATCTTATAGCCGAATTTCACGATAAAATCTTTCAGGTTTTCCAGCTTCTGTGGGTCGGGATTGTCGTGTACACGGTAAGGCAAAGTCTTGGCTTTGGCACTCTTTTTCACCTTCCCCACGCTCTCAGCCACGGTACGGTTGGCCAGCAACATAAACTCTTCAATCAGCTTGTTGGCATCTTTTGAGCGTTTAAAATAGCAGCGCACGGGCTTACCCTTCTCATCAACATCGAAATGAAGTTCTTCAGAATCAAACTTTACCGCACCGTTCTTGAAGCGTTCCTCGCGCAACTTCTTGGCCAAGGCGTCCAGCATAATCAGCTCCTTAGCATGCTCTCCCTTATATCCACCCTTGTGTGGAGCCGGTGCTGGCTGCCCCGTTCCGTCTACCACACCATTGTCTTCAAGCAACTGTTGAACCTCTTCGTAGGCATATCTACGATTGCTCTTGATGACAGTATGCACGATACGCTGGCTCCGAATGAACCCATCGACATCCATCTCCACGATAACGCTGTAGCAAAGTTTCTCCTCATCGGGGCGAAGGGAGCAGATAAAGTTGCACAATCGCTCAGGCAACATCGGGATGGTACGGTCTACCAGATACACGGATGTGGCACGTTTCTGCGCCTCTTTGTCGATGATGGAATTTTCGGTAACATAGTGTGTCACGTCAGCAATGTGGATACCAACTTCCCAAATGCCTTTGCTTACCTCACGAATAGACAAGGCATCGTCGAAATCCTTGGCATCTTTGGGGTCAATCGTGCAGGTGAATACCTGCCGGAAGTCTTCTCTTTCAGCCAAATCCTGCGGGTTAATCTCGGCACTGATTCGCTCCGCAGCCTCTTCAACTGCCTTTGGATACTTGTAAGGCAAGCCGTATTGCGCCAAGATGGTGTGCATCTCCGCATCGTTATCGCCAGTCTTGCCCAGCACGTCGATAACCTCTCCTATGATGTTTTTATGATTCTCATCGGGCCATTTGCTCACTTTTACCACCACCTTGTCGTTGGTTTGGCCGCCCTTCAACTTGTTTCTTGGAATCAAAATGTCATTGGCGAACAAGTTCTCCTGCGTCACCAGGAAGGCGATGTTCTTTTCAACTCGCAGTTTACCAACGAACTGATCGCGCGAACGTTGCAGTATTTCGATGACCTGTGCCTCTTTGATGTGCTTTTGACGGCGCGCCATGAGCGACACTTTCACACGGTCACCATTGAGTGCCGACATTGAGTTGCGCTCTGAAACAAAGATGGGTTTGTCGCTTCCATCGGGGATGAACGAGTTTTTCCCATTACCTTTGCGCCGAAAAAGCCCTTCCACCACCTGTCCCATCTGGTTGAGGCGGTATGAATGGTCAGACACCTTTGTCAAGAAATCGTCCCAAGCCATCTCTTCCATCAGGTCGATGGCGAGCATCTTTAGCGGATGCGTGTTCAGCTTGAGCGTACGGAATATCTCTTTATAACTAAATGTTTTTTCCGGTTGTGTTGTAAAGAACCCTTCCAGCTTTTCAGCCAATTGCTTTTTGGACATGCGTTTGCCACCTTTTTTTTCTTTTCCCATCTTGTTCCGTGTTTTATGATACTTATTGCAAATTAACAAAAAATAATTGACACAACACGTATTTATTACGATTATTTTGCATTAAAATAATGTTTCGAAGTTATTCCGAGAATGTGCTGTCGAATAATCATTTGCACCTCAACTGCACATTGATGACAAACGAACGGGGCCTGATACCCCACTGGTACCAAGCCCCGTTATAGTCTGCATCGCATGATTTTCTACTTTGTTTGGCAGTACTCACGGTATAAACCGTCGACAATACTATCGGCCAAACTGATGTTGGGTACGTAGATGGTGTCACATTTCAAGGCCTTGGCCACCATCAGGAAAATTTCCGCGGCTGGTATGATGACATCGGCGCGATCGTCTTTCAAACCGTACTTTTCTTTTCTTTCTTCCTCGCTGAGCTTGGAAAGCGTCTCATATATTTCCTTCAATTCCTCCACTTTCATTTGTTTTTCGTCGTTCTTGCCGTGCGTCAGCCTGAAGAGTTTGTTGATGTTGCCGCCCGAACCAATAATCTGTGTGTCAGGAAAATGTTCGGCATACTCGTCCAACATGCCCCGCATCTGATGCTTGGTGGCGTTGGTTACCTTACCACTGAGCATGCGCAGGGTACCCATGTCGAATGAGTGACTCTCTGCCAGTGCACCATCATGCAGCAATGAAATCTCGGTACTGCCGCCTCCCACGTCGACGTATGCGAAATTACCCGTTTGACTATTGGTTTGTTCAATGATGTTGTTGCAAAGCAGTCGTGCTTCTTCCTCGCCCCGAATAATCTCAAGTTTGATGCCTGTCTCACGCTCAATCTCTTTCATCACCTTCTTCCCATTGTCTGCATCGCGCATGGCTGCGGTGGCACAGGCCCTGTATTGATCCACCTGGTAGAGCAGCATAAACTGTTTGAAGCCTTTCATCATGCGCATCATCATCGTGGCGCGGTCTTTCGAAATCTTGCCTAATGTAAACACGTCTTTACCTAATCGCAGAGGAATGCGGATGAACATCACTCGCTTAAAGCGCTCAAATTGGGGCGCACTGTCATCAAAACGCTTGATTAACAGGCGCGCTCCGTTCGATCCAATGTCAATTGCTGCGAATGTTTTTGCTTCCATTTTTTCTTTTTGTTGGATGGGTTTTGTTGTTGTTTCTTTGTCTTTCGTCATGCTTGTTGTTCGGTTTGATACGCCTCGAACAAGGCTTGCTGTGAACGGAAAGGTTGCTCTCCTTCGGCGATGGGTTGTATTTCGTTGGTCCCCAATCCATCGATGAGCCGCCCATTGGTCGTATCACGCATGCCATACTCAACGGTGCGCAGCAGGTCTTGTTGCAGGTCTTGGTCGTAAACAGGTGTCATCACTTCGATGCGGTTGATGAGATTGCGTGGCATCCAGTCGGCCGAACCCAGATAATATTTTGGTTTTCCGCCGTTGCAGAATATCAAGATGCGCGAATGTTCCAGGTATCTGTCAATGATGCCCACGGCCTTGATGTTCTCGCTCATGCCCTTGACGCCAGGCACCAGTGAGCAGTTGCCGCGTAAGAGCAAGTCTATTTTCACGCCGGCTTGCGAGGCAGCGTAGAGCTTGTTAACGATATCAGGGTCGGTGATGTGGTTGATTTTAATCTTCACCCATGCCTCTTCCCCAGCCAAGGCATTCTTGATTTCGTTGTCGAGCATGCGGATGATGCGTGTTTTCATTGAGTTGGGCGACACCATGAGTTCTCTGAAGCGAACTTGTGAGAAGGGTCTGTCAATGAAGTAGAACACCTTTTCCACCTCATTGACGATGCGTGGCCGCGCCGTCATCATGAGGTAGTCGGTATAGGTTTTGGCGTTTCCCTCGTGAAAGTTGCCAGTTCCAACACAAGCCAGATTGCCTTTGGTGGTCGTGATGTGCAAGAGTTTGGAATGAATCTTCAGACCTTCCACGCCAAAAATCACGTTCACGCCTTCTTCCTGCATGCGCTTGCTCCACTTGATATTGCTTTCTTCGTCGAATCGAGCCAGCAACTCGACGACGGCCGTCACCTTCTTGCCGTTCTGTGCTGCGCAGATTAAAGCCTTCACCACCTTGGAATCTTTGGCCAAGCGATAGAGTGTGGTCTTTATTTCCTTCACTTCCGGGCGCAAGGCTGCTTCTCTCAACATGCGAATGTAGCCGTTGAAAGAGTGGTAGGGGACATGGATGAAGCGGTCTTTCTGCCTGATGAGGTCGAAGATACTTTCTTCTGAAAGGAATTCTGGCTTGAGTATTTGCGGCCATTTGGGATAACTCAGCTTCTCATGACCCAGTGCCGGAAAGCCCATCAAGTCTTTATGATTCTGGTATCTACCTGCTGCCAGCAAGGTGTCAAGCTCTTTCACGTTCAGACGTTTCATCACCTTCTTTTTCAAGTCGGCAGGCATGTCCTTGTCATACACCATGCGTATGGCCTCACCGCGTTTCCTACTGTTCACCCCTATGGCGATGCGTTCCATGGCACCGTAATCGGCTTCGTTGTCAACCTCCATTTCCGCATCCTTGGTAAACTTGAAAGAATAAGCCTCATAGGTGCACCCTTTCAGTCCGATGAAAATCAAGGGTAGGCAGTATCTAACGACATCATCCAGGTACATGAAGTTCTCACAATTGTCTGAAGAGGGAATCTTCAAGAAGCGTCCGTAAATCCTGTCGGGTATTTTGATGATGGCAAATTTTGTTTTGCGGCTCATCTCCTCGGTTCTTTTCACGGCGAGATAGATGCGATTGTCTTCCAAAATACTGATGTCATCAATCTCTGAGAGCCAGATGGGGTTGGTCGAACCGTTGAGCTTGTCGTAATAAAATGCTTTCAAGAAAGCCTTCTGTTCCTCGTTAAGCTGCGTTTCGTCAAGCATTCGGATGTTGTGCTTTTCCAGTCCGGCGAACACATCCTTGATGGCATTGCCGTACTCAATGTTGTATTCTTCATTGAGTTTGTTGATGTGCTTGATGGTCTTCTTGATCATTTTCGCTGTCGCTGCCGAGACTTTCGTGCTTTCCAAAATCTTATTGAGCGATGCCATCCTTACTCGAAAGAATTCGTCTAGGTTGTTGGAGTAGATGCCCAGGAACGACAAACGCTCCAACAGAGGAACGGTGGGCTTTTGTGCTTCTTGCAAGATGCGGTGATTGAAATACATCCAACTGATGTCTCTCTCGATGTAACGATGCTTCTTTTTTATGCTTTGTGCCATTTTTCGGGAGTAGTAACTGTTATTGTGTTGTATTTGATGAAGGTGAGCGTTCGTTAGGATTGCGGCGCTTGTTTCTGCTGGTCTTTTCGCTCTGTGTTTTCTATCACGATGTCTTCCAGTTCCAGGGGGATATGCAACTGCTTGATGTATAGAGCCGAGGAACTTTCTGGGACGATGATTTTCTTCAGAGCGTCACAATTGGAAACGGATGTACGCGCGATGTGTTCTACAACACCCAGGAAGGTGAGCTTCTTCAGTCGGTCACATTCAGCGAAGGCATGTGGCTCAACTATTCTGACCGAAGCAGGAAGAGTGACCTTTTCCAAGGCATCGCAATCGGAGAAAGCGTCACTGCCAATAACCTCTACCGTGTCGGGTATGATTACTTTTTTCAACCTGCGGCGACGAGAAAAGGCAAAGTCTTGTATCTCCACCACGCCCTTCGGAATGATGACCATCGCCGCATCGGTCAGACAGGCGACGAGCTTCTTGCGGTCGGCAGTGAACATCAGTTTGTTCTCAATCACGAAATGTTCTGACTTGCACACGATGTGTTCGCTGTTCAAGCCTACGAACGGATTATGGCCGAGGCTTTCAACGGAGGCAGGAATCACGAGTTCTTTCAAGGACATGCATCGCGAAAAAGCTTCGTTGCCAATGTGTGTGACGGTTTCTGGGATGTTCACTTGCTCCAGGAAGGCACATCCCCAGAAAGCGTCATCGTCGATTACCTCAGTCCCTTCGGGGATATCGTACGTGCCTTCGAGCGTTTTTGTGGCCATGATGACACGTTTTTGCTTCTTCGAATAGTAAACGCCCTCTTCATCTTTCTTGGCTCCTGCCATCCTCTTGAGGGCAAGGTTCAAAACGAGATTCTCAAATTTGTCCTCCCGATTCACATGTTTTTTCAGAACGTCTTTGATGAGTTTTTTGTTCTCCTTCATACAAGTTGTCTATTAGTTTTGTGCAAAAATACCATATAAAAGCGAAATATGGTTGTATTGTTTTTTACAATTCTGTTACATTTACGCATGAATTAGTAGTCATTCAGGTTGTAATCAAATTCGTTAGGTTACAAATCAGTAGCGTTGCATCATGCAATTGTAATAAATATGTATTAAAAATGAAACATCCGAACGTTAATTTTGTACCCAAAATCACATGCTAGACAAAACATGAAACATATCCAAACGCTCCTTGCCGTCTTTGTCTTGCTGGTACAGTCAGTCGTTGTTCAGGCTCAGCAAAGTGACAATGTGGACTACAAACCCAAAATAGAAGGAACCATCCGTGGTAAATTTGAATACCAGCCCGATGACCAAAAGGGCCGTTTCCAGGTGCGTACGGCGCGCTTCAGCTTGACGGGTAAGGTGGCTCCCCGAGTGTCTTACAAGGCCGAGATTGACCTCTCGGACAAAGGAAAGATCAGGATGCTGGACGCCTACACACAGCTGGATCCTCTTGACAGCGTGCAGTTGACCATCGGACAGATGCGTGTACCCTTCACCATTGATGCGCATCGGTCGCCTCACCAACAGTATTTTGCCAATCGTTCGTTCATCGCTAAGCAAGTTGGCGACGTGCGCGACGTGGGCCTGACGGTGGGCTATAACTTTAAGTTGGGCATCCCCATGCGTATAGAGGGTGGTATCTTCAATGGTTCTGGACTAACCAATCAGGAAGATTTCTGGACCCGTCAAATCAATTTCTCCACCAAGTTGCAGGCTTTCATCCCAGGCGGATGGAACATCACGCTCAGCACTCAGAAAATCAACCCCGACCATCTTACCGTCATGATGTACGATGCTGGGATGTATTACCACGCAAAGGGCTGGCACGCCGAAGTGGAGTACCTCTACAAGCACTATGCCAAAGAGGCTTTCGATGCCGTGCATTCGGTCAACGCTTTTGTCAACTATGACATTCCGTTGAAGCGGTGTTTCTTTTCTAAGATATCCCCGCTGATGCGCTTTGATTACATGACCGACCACAGTGACGGTTTCCGTTATGCCAACGGCGTGAGGGACGAGACGGGCGTGTTAATCGTCAACGATTACAAACGTTCACGATTGACTGGCGGTGTGACGCTGAGTATCGACAAGCCCTTCATCTCTGACCTCCGTGTGAACTACGAAAAATATTTCTATGAGCACGATAACCTGGCCAAAATATCAGAGAAAGACAAGTTCGTTATTGAGGTGATGACGCGCTTTTAGGCTGTTTCGTCAAAGCTGTAGCTGATGCTCCTACAGGTGCGGCCGCTCAGATTGCGGATTTTTCTTGTGTCACAACGAAATGAAAGCGGCTCTTGTTGAATTTTGTGCTGCGCTAAACGTTGTATGTATTTTTATCCATCCTGGTTGACGAAGACTTCCGATTTTGATGCGCAACCCTACTGGTGTCTATCTGTTTTACATACAGTGATGCCTCTTTTGAGCATTTATGTTTTGCCAACTGCATGAAAGCAGAGCGAACATATTATGTGAATAATCTTGACAAAGCGCCTCTCCATATTTAGCGTATTTACAACCAACCCCGCATCTGGTTGCAAATAAGCCGAAAATGAAGCGGTTTTTATAGCATGTTGATAATCAGGTTTTTGTAGATATGAACTGTCTATTTGCGACTTGTTTTCACGTTCCAGCAAGCCAATAGCATGTCTTTTTCGATGCAATTGCTATGCTTTTGGCGTTCAATAGCATGGTTCTAAGGGTGCAAAGTAGTGCATATTGGCGGGTAATATCATCGTTTTTAGATCGAAAAACACAATTTTGAGGCAAAAAAGCTCCTTGCTTTCATCCGTCAGGCCTATTGTTTTTCTCCAGAATAAGAATGTTGATGGGTCGTTTTTGAGGCGTTTTTTGGTAAAAAAGTTGGATATTTACAGTCTGCATGCGACGGGCGAAGCGTATCTTTTTTTTGCGCTGATGTTATTCGTTGTAAGAACCTCTGTTTTACAAAGGTGCATCGAAATGTCGCTGCGTGTTTAAAGGAAGGGATGACGAATCTAAAACAACGTTAACCTGCGTCAATCATTCCCAAATGACAGAAGATGTGATGCGCAGCATTGAAATATTTTTATTATATTTGCAATGACAATTATTAAAGGCTGGTTCTATAAATTAGCTTTGTTAGATTTTGAGCTTATTTTTGAGGTCAAAATGCAAGAGAGTGAAGGAGTGTAGCGAGCTACACGACTGAACGAACTTACATTTTGAACCAAAAAGAAGCCAAAAGATAACAAAACGTATTTCATAAACATTTGATGACTATGTGCGGTGGTAATTTATAGAACCAGCCTAAATAGCTAACCAAGGGGTTTACACGACTCCTAAACATAACAAATATGGCAAAGATATATGAATTTTTGGCCAATGGTTTCGAAGAAGTTGAAGCCTTGACACCCGTAGACATTTTCCGCAGAGCCGGCGTTGAAATCCAGACAGTGAGCGTTACAGGCTCCGAATGGGTGGAATCTTCCCATGGCGTAACCATCAAGGCCGACGTGAAATTTGAAGACATGCACAGCTTTGACGATGCCGACATGCTGATGCTTCCCGGCGGTATGCCCGGCGCAACCAATCTGAATGAGCATGCGGGCGTGAGAGAAACACTGCTGGCCCACAACGCCAAAGGCAAACATATTGGTGCCATCTGTGCCGCACCGATGGTTTTAGGCAGCTTAGGACTGCTGAAAGGACGCAAGGCTACATGCTATCCAGGATTTGAGAAGTACCTCGAGGGTGCTGAATACACAGCCGAATTGTTCACCATCGACGGCAACATCATCACGGGAGAGGGTCCTGCTGCGACGTTCCCATACGCATACGAAATTTTGAAGATGTTTGTGGGTGAGGCCAAGACGAAGGAGTTGCAGCAACAGATGCTATACGACCGTTTGATGGGACGGTGAGGAAAAACTCACCAACTCATAAACTCATGAACTCCCAACTCATAAACTCACGAACTTATGAACTCATGAACTATATCATCATTGTAGCCGGAGGAAAAGGCCTTCGCATGGGAAGCGACACGCCGAAACAGTTTCTGCCCATAGGAGGGAAACCTGTTCTGATGCGCACCATCGAGCGTTTTAACCAATACAGCAAAGAGCTGAATGTCATTGTGGTGTTGCCTCGCGAACAACAAGCTCAATGGAGAGCACTGTGTGAGCGTCACCACTTTGACCTTGCGCACACCATTGCCGATGGAGGAGGCACGCGCTATGAGTCGTGTCAGAACGGTTTGGCGGCCATTCCCGATGATGCCGAAGGCGTGGTAGGCTTCCATGATGGCGTTCGTCCGTTTGTGTCGGTCGAAGTTATTGAGCGTTGTTTTGAGACAGCCCGAGCCGAAAAGGCCGTCATCCCCACACTACCCGTGACCGACACCCTGCGCCACATCGATGGACAAGGAGGCGGAAAGAATGTGCTGCGCAGCGAGTATCGTATCGTACAGACACCGCAAGTCTTTGACATCGCCTTGGCCAAGCGAGCCTTCGGACAGTCTGACCGGGAATCGTTCACCGACGATGCCTCGGTGATTGAGGCACTCGGGCACAGCGTCAGCATGGTAGACGGCAACCGGGAGAACATCAAGATCACCACTCCCTTTGACCTCGTTCTGGCCGAAGCCATGCTTCAGCACGGCCAAACGCCCCACGCAAATGCTGGAGAAAAAGGGGAATGGAGCGGCAAGCAGTCTGTGCAAGAGCCAACAGAAGCTGACTAAAGAGGGTAAGTTTTTATTAAATTGAAACCATGTCATCCATACTCGAGCAAGACATCAAATACCTACCTGGGGTTGGACCCAAGCGTAAGGCGATATTGGAGAAAGAGGCCAACATCGCTACCTGGGGCGATTTGCTTGAGTATTATCCTTACAAATACGTTGACAGAAGCCGCATCTACCGCATCATAGACTTGCAAGGCGACCTGCCTTTCGTACAACTCAAAGGCAAGATTCTGAGCTTTGAAGAGTTTACCATGAGTCCGAGGAAGAAGCGAGTGGTGGCTCATTTCAGTGATGGGACTGGCATTGCCGACCTTGTTTGGTTTCAAGGCACACAATATGTTTATAAGAATTATAAGGTAAACGAAGAATACATCGTTTTCGGCAGGCCAACCATCTATGGCGGGAGATACCAGTTTGCACATCCTGACATCGACAAAGTTGCCGACATCCAGCTGTCTGAAATGGGCATGCAGCCCTATTACATGACCACAGAGCGCATGAAAAAGTCGGGATTGCAGTCGCATGCCATTGAGAAACTCACCAAGACGCTGGTTGACAAGCTTGGCGAGAACGACCTACCCGAAACGCTTCCTCCATACATCACGGGGCCTCTGCATCTTATTTCACGCGCCGAAGCCATGGCAAAGATTCATTATCCAAAGAGTCTTGATGACGTGCAGCGCGCCCAACTACGCCTCAAATTTGAAGAATTGTTTTACGTTCAGCTCAATATTCTGCGCTATGCCAACGACCGCAAACGCAAATATCAGGGTTATGTTTTCAACCATGTGGGGCCACAGTTTCATCACTTTTACAAGAATAACCTGCCTTTTGAGTTGACAAACGCACAGAAACGAGTGATGCATGAGATACGTAAGGACATGACAACAGGCCGGCAAATGAACCGGTTGGTGCAGGGTGATGTGGGTTCGGGCAAGACGCTGGTGGCCCTGATGTCCATGCTCATTGCCATTGACAACGGTTATCAGGCATGCATGATGGCCCCAACGGAGATTTTGGCCGAACAACATTTTGCCACCATCAAAAAGTTTTTGGGAGGAATGGACGTGCGCGTGGAACTGCTTACGGGCATGGTGAAAGGCAAAAAACGCAACGAAGTGTTCCACGGATTGCTCACCGGAGAGGTTCACATCTTGGTAGGAACGCA
>ERZ1673752.2989-NODE-2989-length-17199-cov-12.263357_pt1 | contig 17199 bp, 16 predicted proteins | sample MGYA00580195_ERZ1673752 | MGnify/ENA primary metagenome ERZ1673752 (study PRJEB41218, sample SAMN15661744) | gut metagenome | host: Homo sapiens | place: Canada: London | collected 2015-08-20/2019-03-30 | study: EMG produced TPA metagenomics assembly of...
ATTCGGCATTTATCAAGGCAAGAGAGCGAGCTGCAAGCTGGAGATTGTAAAAAAACAAAATGCTTCAAAGCAACCAATATTTAAGAATTAAATAGCTTTGTAAAGCGCATATAGACAATTTTTGAAGCGACTAAGAATAAAAAAACTTAGTCGCTTTTCTATCGTGATTTTTAAATTACGTAAATTGCAATAACAAGTTGCACATTGACCGTTGAATCGTTCATCAGGCAACACAGGAGTAAATTCTGTCAAGTTGGTCCTCAAAGAGTGTATCTGGGGTGCGGTAGCCGAGCGACTTCCGTGGAAGGCCACTGCACCAAATCTCAATCTGAGCAATCTGTTCGTCGGAGCAGCTGTCAATTTGTTTTCCCTTGGGGATGAATCTGCGGATCAAACCATTATACGACATTCCCTTTGCCGGCTTCCATCCTGCAACGAGCGTGCAGACTTTCTTCCTGATGTAGGGTTATCATCAGGGTAGTCTTGACACATGTGGAGACAGTAGCACTTTTGTCCGGGTGTGTGGAATGAATGTTTTGTTCTCTAATTGGATGGATCGGAATTTTCCAAAGGAAGAGAATTCGTGATTGAAAATGCAGAGAGGAAAAGAGAAGATGATTGGAGCAATCATAGGAGATATTGTGGGATCGAAGTTTGAATTTCAGCCCATCAAATGCAAGAATTTCCTTCTTTTTTCAGAGGGATCGGATTACACGGATGATTCTTTGATGACCATTGCGGTGGGGCTAGCCTTGAAGCAAGCCTTTGCGGATAAGAAGGAAAATGACGCTGCCTTTTTGCAAGATCAATTTATTCGGACCATGCAGTCTATTGGCCGCTCCTATCCCAATCCTGCGGGGGCTTATGGAAGTGCCTTTTCACAGTGGTTAGTGACGAAGAATCCTGAGCCTTATAATAGCTGGGGAAATGGCGCAGCCATGCGAATTTCCGCCTGTGGTGAACTGGCGGAATCATTGGAAGAGGCGCTGTTTTTTGCGGAGCAGAGTGCCATTGTCAGTCATAACCATCCGGAAGGCATCAAGGGTGCGCAAGCCATAGCGGTCGCTATTTTTCTGGCGAAACAAGGCAAATCGAAAGAAGAGATTCGCCATTACATCTATCAATATTTTTATCCGGAGCGGTTGACCGTTGAAGAGATTCGTCCTCATTACTCCTTTGATCCATCCTGCCAGGGGACGGTTCCGCAGGCATTCGCTGCATTCTTTGATTCCGTAGACTTTGAAGATGCTATTCGCAATGCGATTTCTTTAGGAGGAGATGCGGATACTCTTGGCGCCATTACAGGTTCCGTGGCTTGGCCCTTCTATATAAAACAAAATGGTCTTTCGGAAGCAATGAAAGAGATGGCAAATAAGGCTTTACATATTCTCCCATCGGAATTTAGAACCTTTTTAAAGGAATACGAGGACGACTTTATTCAAACGTTGTGTTCTTGTGGGCGCAGGGAATAGGATTCATCGGAATGCAAACGAGAAGTTTGATCCGATGTTGAGACTTGAATGGAACTCAATCAAGAAAAAAGGAAGGCGATGGATTCGCCTGTGGAGTGGTTTGACCGTTCCCTGGTGGAAAAGCGTGTGAGATTTGCTCCACCCCTTCAAAGGCATATAAAACGGCGTATTATATGCCTATTACGCACATATCTATTGATTTTTTGCCTTTTCATGATTATGATATTCATGAAAGGCAGGAGATTGATTCATGGCGAAAGTAAGTACAAATATTAACCTTGATCCGGTTCTTAAGAAAGAATCTCAAGCGTTATTTAAAGATCTTGGAATGGATCTCACAACAGCAGTAACCATTTTTCTAAGACAATCTGTCAGGGAGCAGGCGATTCCGTTCGCCATTAAGCGTGATGTGCCGAACGATGAAACCGTTGCGGCGCTTGAAGAGTACTACGATATGAAAGCAAATCCTCAAAACTACAAGCGCTACGATTCTTTTTCGGATGCACTAAACGAGGTGCTTAATGCTTAAAGTCGTCCTATCATGCCGATCTCTTCGATCTCTAAAGTCACTCCTTGCGGGGTGGCTTTTTTGTTATGCCCACGAGCTCCATCCTGCCTATTGTGCTACTCTGTATTTGTATGAAGAGGCCTCAAACATAGGTACGAAGCCGGCATCTCCATATCGCCGGAGGCAAAAATCGCAAAGAACAAAATAGCATCTCGCAATTTTTAGGAGAAAATTTTAATGCATATTACCGTTTATCTTGGTGCAAACGAAGGAAATGACCCCTGCTTGCGAAAAGCCGTGGAGGAATTGGGAACGTGGATTGGAAATCGCGGACATGCATTGATCTATGGCGGCTCCAAATCGGGTCTGATGGGCATTCTTGCGGACAGTGTTTTGACAGCTGGCGGCGAAGTAATCGGTGTGGAGCCGCAGTTTTTTATCGAAAACGAATTACAGCATGACGGATTAACTAAGTTAATCGTGACCAAAGATATGTCGGAGCGCAAAAACAAAATGATTGCGTTGGGCGAAGCCTTTATTGCCTTTCCCGGTGGAACAGGAACTTTGGAGGAGATTGCAGAGGTGATGTCGAAGGTGTCTTTGAAACAACTGCATGCACCTTGCATTATCTATAACCTGAACGGCTACTACGATGCTTTGAAAGACCTTCTGCATCATATGATTGAAAAGGGCCTGTCCTCCAAAGAGCGACAGGAGGGCATCTATTTTGCCGAGACTCTGGACGAGATCGAACGAATTTTGAAATGGGCATAAACCCCCGCTTGAACGGATTCTGTAGCTTCCGTTTCGAGGGCGACAGACTCTTGACGATCGTGCCGATCGATGTTCCATAAATCTAGGAGTCTTGTTCGTATAAATTGTGTTGCAATATGCGACACAATGGTCTATGATATGCGTATGGAGGTTGGTTGCTATGGCAGTTACTAAAACAGCGAACGTGAATGTGAGAATACAAGAAAATATTAAGCAGAAGGCTGAGCAGATCTTGGAAACGATTGGTATTCCGAGGGCTACTGCTATTGATATGTTCTACCGTCAAATCATCCTTAATAACGGTATTCCGTTTTCGCTTACTATTCCGAAGTCGCTTCCAGCAAAAGAGGGTATGGATGAAAAAATGTTTAATGCGTTGATGGTTAAAGGGTATGATCAAGCACTTCAAGGTGACTCCTATCCGATAGAGGATGTTTTTGAAGAGCTTGAACGAGGCCTTTAATGGAGAAGTATAAGATAAAAGTAACTCGTCAGGCGAAAGAGCATCTTGCGCTTATTCGAGAATATATTGCCACGGAGTTAAAAGAGCCGATAATAGCTAAAAGAATGCTCGAGCAGCTAAAGGCGGAAATGATGTCTTTACAGACGATGCCCTATAGAGTGAAGTTAATTGATGAGCAACCGTGGGGCAAGCTTGGCTTTAGAAAAATACGAGTAAAAAACTATTACATTTACTTTTGGGTTGATGAAGATAGAAAAGAAATTCAAATTCTTGCAGTCATTTACGTAAGAAGGGATCAGGCGGGTCAACTGGAACGACTGTGATAACATGTGTTATCAAGCGAATCTTAAATCTTATTTAAAACTTATAACGATAGCTTTTTCAAAAAGTGCACCCAATATCCATGCTGTGCACTATTTTTTTGGTCTCACACCATTGTATCTCTACAGTACACCGACCAGTAATATAGAAGCAAAGTGGCTAAAATCAAGCAATTCATGCTCTACTGTAGAAGTCAAGATAGGATGATTAACAAACCAAATTTATTATATAAGGAGGTTTTATGTCGAACGACAAACGAAAATCCGATCGCGAGACCCACGACAAGGCGATCGGCAAGGAACATCGGTCGACAGGATGGATAAAGAAAATATCCATCGTTTTCTTATCCTGCGTCCTGGCCCTTACTTTGGCCACGCCGATGCTCCATGCAGAAGACCTGGAGATCGGCCCGGAGATTATTGGGCAACCCGTGCGTGCTGTCAAACCACCGATTGTTAATATTGTATCTATAGGAGACAAAACTGTTTCTGGAAAATTAACTATCGGAGCCGGTCAACGGAAGTCAAGAAAGCTAGACGTGACTATTCGCGTGATTGTGAATCGTAAAGCAGGTGGAACCGAAGAAAAGACGGTCACTATTCCATACACGAAAAGTAGTCAGGACTGGACGGTTACTTTAGGTTTAGGTAGTGAACTTGCGGAGGGCGATAAAGTCACTGTAACGCAAGAGGCCGGTGGCGAAATTTCCAAAGGTGTCGTTCGCGAAGCTAAGAAATCTTTAAGCGATCAGCATAAAGATGAGTTAAAAATGCCATCCGGCGAAATCTGGCTTGAAAACCCGGACGCCAACCTTGTAAATAAGGATGAGCGAGCAGAAGCTATCGAAATGCTGAAGAAAGCCAATCCGGACATTGTGAATGACTTTGACTTAGACCCTGAAAAAACTAAATTCTCCAACGATGGCCCGGCTCATGCCTACTATGAAGTGACCTATACCGATGGTTCAACCTCCGGAAAAATTGAAGCTACGGATCTAAAAATCAAAAAGGTAACGGAAACATCTGTTGCTCCGACAATAGAAAAAGTCCAGGTAACAGACGGACAGATTATCGTTACACTTGATAAAGAGGTTGCCGCAGGTACGAAGTTTTATTTTATCAAAAACATTGACAAGCAAGACTACAATAATTTCTGCAAAGGCGGAAACTGTAAAGTGGACAAATCTAACTCACAAGAGATGTCTCAAGCAGTATCCGTTGACGGCAAAAAAGTTACTTTCCCAATCAATGATGATGATTTAGAACTCGAAAAAGAGTTCGGTATCGTTGTCAAAGAGCCACATAAATTCCGTTCTTGCGCGAAGTCTGAGCCGGTACCAACAACCCCCGCCAAAGTCGCGGTGAGAGATCCCAGAAAGCTAACTGATGACGATAAAAAAGCCATCGATAAAGCGATTCGAGATGCCAATACGGTAAATGGCGTATCTAAACTCCCAAACTCGAGAGAAGGCGCGGTATACCCGGCAATCATTGACTTTGACAAAGACGGCAACGCAAGGATTATCGATCCAAATTATGTAGAAGGTACATGGGACTGGGATAACTATGAGGATGGAAAGTTCATCCCCGAACAAAATGAGGATGGAACCTATAAAGTTAAGGCTGAATATCAAGATAAGGTCATTTCAATTCTAGCTAAAGATCTGGTGAAAAATATCGCACCTAAGTCTCCTGCGATTGCGGTAGATACGGATAAGGGTGAAGTAACCATTACTCCACCGGCTTATAAAGATCCTGGTGATGATACCGACTTGGCGTCCTACACGATTACCTATAAGGACGCTTCAGAAGCGGAGAAAACCGTCACCGCAACGAGAGATTTGGGAACCAATAAATGGAGCGGAACTGGCGTTGACGCGGACACCGGTGTGATCACTCTGAGTGTGGAAAAGATCGAACTCGCTGGAACCATTAAGGCAACCGCAAAAGATAATGGTGGTCTTGAAGGTGACACCGATAAGCTCGATTCAGATCCGGCAACGAAGAAGCTCGAAACCGCTACCGTGAGCTACGATGTCAACAAAGGCACTGGCAAAATGGATGGCAAGAAGCTCAACAAGGGCTCAAAGTACACGATTTTAGATAATGCTTTCACTGCCCCAGAAAATCAGGAATTTGACACCTGGGAAGTGAATGGCAAAAAATTAGCGTCAGGCACTGAGATTACGGTTGACAAAGATACGATAGTCAAAGCAATTTGGAAGGAGAGCCGGGTCAAGCTAAAAATCACTACATCCGTAACAAACGGAACCATTGATCCGAGCTGCGATGTTTATAAGGGAGACAACAAGACCATAAACTATGCACCAAAGGATGGTTACAAGCTAAAGAGCGTAACCGTTGATGGCGCGGAAGTGGATATATCTAAGTATCCAAATAGCTATACCTTTACGAATCTCGATAAAAACCATGAAATAGCCGTTGCGTTTGAACTCCCTACGTACACAGTGACCTATAAATGGGATGGAGTTGCACCGGAGGGAAAGGCTGTTCCGAAAGATACAGGCAGCTACCACAAGGGCGACCACTACGACGTGGACGCCACCTACAAGAAGGGCGACACGGTAAAGGGCGAGAAGGACGGCAAGAAGGGCACGTGGACCTTCAGTGGCTGGACCGATCCGAATAACGGCACCATGGGCGAAGCAAACGCCAAAATCACAGGCAAGTGGACCTTTGAACCAGCCCCCACATACACAGTGACTTACGACTGGGGCAAGGATGCGCCGGCAGGGAAGGACCTGCCGCAGGATAATGGTAGCTACTATAAGGGCGACACATACAAGGTAGACGACAAGTATAAGAAGGGAACAACGGTAACAGACAAGACAGGCACCTGGACCTTTAGCGGTTGGACTGATCCGAATAACGGCACCATGGGCGAAGGGAACGTGACCATCACGGGCACCTGGACATTTAAGAAAACGCCGGACAAACCGGGCACGACGCCGGGCACAACCACACCGGGTGCGTCGGACAAGCCGGGCACAACCACACCGGGTACATCGGACAAGCCGGGCACAACCACAGCGGGTACGTCGAAGACTCCGGAGACGTCGACACCTTCCCAACAAGAGGGTAAGGCCAACATGACAAACCGGGTAAAACGGCACCGAACACGGGAGATGCGAGTGCACTTTCCCTCTGCGCTTCCGGCATTTTGGCAGCAGGCGGTGCGATCGCTCTGTTGAAAAAAAGAAGAGATGAGCGTTAAATAAGGTTTTGAAGAACAAGAGCCGTCGGTAGGAAATCCTGCCGGCGGCTTTTTACATTAGGGTACAATTGTTCTTAACAGGCGATTCGAATTTTCTATCGTCTTATACATTTTAACAGGGGCATGCGAAATGGCAGAGTCATTGACGAAAGAAAAACAGAATAAGGATCGGATCCCCCCCGGATGGAGAAAAACCACTCTATTGTGCATCGTATGGACAGACGTGGGAAAACTATCGTAGGATGAACGAGGAATTGTACCGGCAAAAGGTCCGGCAATTTGCGGCGTCTCTCTTTGCCATCCTAACCGTTGTTGGAACGGCCTTTATGGTAGCGGAAAATCTGCGGCTTTTCGGATGGATCAGCTATGGTGTTGCCCTTCTATTTCTTGTTGCGATTCCGCTTGTCTGGAGACACCGCCTCCGCACGCAATTCCAGAGTGCCAATATTGAGAGTGATAACGAATGGAAGTATGCCTTCTATAAGAATGCATTTACGCTGAATTCCAAAAATACGACAACCGTGCGGAACTATGCGGATCTCTACCGCATTGTAGAAGGCGCGGAATATATTTATCTGCTATCGGAAAAGAATCATGCACTTCCGGTTCCGCGCGATCAGGGAGAGCGTGACAAACTGCTCCTGTGCCAGGGAAAACAACAGGATAAAAACAAAATTGCACCGGTCCTTTTCTGGTTTTCTGTCCTCAGTGGAATTCTGACGGCGTTTTTCGGCATGACTGCGGGACGCCTTCCGAACCAATGGCTGCTGCAGACCTGGGCCTTTGTCCTCTGCGTGGCAATGCCCGCTGTCTGGATGCTCACGACCGTTCTGACGGGCATTTCCTGGAATTGGTATTACATTCCTTCTGTACGTAAGAAAGGCGGGAGAATTGTACTTCGTGTGCTTTCCGTTCTGCTTTGTGCCGTTCTTATCCTGAGCCTTGGCTTTGTGGACTTCCTATTGCTGCTTTTCCGCTATCCGGTGAAACAAAATGAGAATGGAACCTTCACTGAACACGTGGATGATTCGTATTCCCCCTTTGCGTACTATCTCTATGCGCCCGAAGGACCGTTTTTCTTGCGCTATCTTCGCCCCATGACGGATGCAAAAGATACGGATCCGAACCTTAGTGAATCTGCATGGTATCAACGACTGCGCAGTGACAGTCGCAAAGAGACTGAGGCAGATGCGGCAGGACCGGCGGATGGGGGAACTTCGGAAAATCCGGCAAGCGATAATAATTCGGACGCACAGCATTCCACAAACGCGGATTCCGAAGCGGAGAAGATCCGAAACGGAGCGCTGAAGATTTTTGATGCGTACTTTGCGGCAAAAGGCGCTACCTTCCGGGAGAACTATACGGCCAAAGGAAACATGTACTTTATCCTGCAGGAAAGCGATGCAGCCATTACGTATTTGCAGTATGACCGGGATTCGCAGAATGGACGCTGCGGTCTCTATGTCCTGTGGAAGGCTTCCAAAACGGCAGAGGGAAGCTGGTCTCCCATTGATGCGCAGATGCAGAACACCTATGCCTATGAATACCGCACCGGGGTCCTTGCCGAGAGCGGAAAGACGGGCTGGTCCGACGCAGGAAGCCAAGAGTACTGGAAGCTTACGGGAGAGCTATGATTGTCCAATAGAGCAATTTTCGTCCAAAATAAAGTATAATTGGACGAAAAGGAATTGGCTGGACGAAAGGAGTGCGAATGAGATCGTTTGATTACAGCAGGCTCTATGATAAGGCCTGGGATACCGACATTCTAAATCTCGTTGCAAAGATTCACGAGCGCAAAGGAAGACAGGATTTATTTATCCGTCAAAAGCCTGTGGAGTTGGATCGTTTGGTTGAAATCGCAAAGATACGGAGTACAGAAGCATCAAATAAAATTGAAGGAATTGTTACAACAAGCACTCGTCTGAAACAGCTTTTTGAGGAGAAAACAATTCCCAGGAACCGAGCGGAAGATGAAATCATGGGTTATAGAGATGTCCTGAATACCATTCATGAGAGTAATGCGTACATTCCGATTCGTCCGTCGTACATCCTTCAGCTTCATAGGGATCTTCTGAAAAGGGCAGGATTCTCATACGGCGGTCAGTTTAAGAACGTTCAGAACTATATCAATGAGACAAAGCCGGATGGAACGGTGGTCACAAGGTTTACGCCGATTGCTCCTTGTGACACACCGGATGCTGTAGAGAATCTGTGCAATGCCTATGAACAGGCCATTGCAAATGAAAAAATAGATTCTTTGTTATTAATTCCGATTTTTATCTGTGACTTCCTCTGCATCCATCCGTTTAATGATGGCAATGGAAGAATGAGCAGGCTGCTTACATTGCTTCTCTTGTACAAGACTGGATATCATGTGGGAAAATACATAAGCATTGAAAAGCAGATAGAGAAAACAAAGGATCGCTATTACGATACGCTTGAAAAATCCGATGCCGGATGGCATGAAGAGGAGAATGATCCGACGCCATTTATCCGATATATGCTGCAGGTAATTTTGGCATGTTATACAGAATTTGAAGAGCGTGTAGGATTAATGGCGGAAAGTGGTAGTACGGCATACGACATTGTCAAAAAATATACCGAGGAAAAAATTGGCAAGTTTAGAGGAGCAGATGTTGTTGCGCACTGTCCGAGCGTAGGAAGGTCTTCTGCGCTGGCAGCATTGAAAAAACTAACCGAAGAAGGACGTCTCATCCGAGAAGGTTCGGGCAGAAGCACATTTTATGTTCGTGCAGACAGAAACGGAGAATAGACGAAGTGCACATCACAGAAGAATTATTTGCCCTGCAGGATGTTTCCTATGCAGACTTTCAGGCAAAATTGACGCCGAATATTCCAAGAGAGCTATTTATTGGAGTTAGAGTTCCGGCAGCCAGAAAGCTTGCCAAAAAGCTTTCCCAGAAACCGGAAGCAGCATCTTTTCTTAGCGATTTGCCGCACACCTACTATGATGAAAATATACTCCACAGCCTCCTTCTTTCGGAAATGAAGGACTATGATGCCTGTGTTGCAGCGGTTGATGCGTTTCTGCCATATGTAGATAATTGGGCGGTTTGCGATATCTTGTCGCCCAAGATTTTCAAGAAGCATAAAACAGCGCTTTTGAAAAAAATCAAAGAGTGGTCTGCATCGAAAAAGACGTATACTTGTCGCTTTGGCATTGAGATGTTACTGTCTCACTTTTTGGACGAAGATTTTAAGCCTGCGTATCTGGAAATTCCCGCTTCGGTGCATCGTGAAGAATACTATGTTCGCATGATGATGGCGTGGTTCTTTGCCACGGCTTTGGCAAAGCAATGGGATGCGGCTATAACATACATCGAAGAACATCGCCTAGATCCATGGACGCACAATAAGACAATACAGAAAGCGAGAGAAAGCAGGCGCATTAGCCCGAAACAAAAAGACTATTTGAAGACGTTGAAACGATAATAATTTTCACCGTATTGAAGCCGTTCATCCGTTTCCTGCTATTCTATTGAAATGCCATAAAATTAGAAATATAATGTTAGCAAAAACTAACATAAGAAAGCAGGAACAGGCGATGAAAAAACATGATCATTTACCAATTTTCGGCGTAGGACCTGTGTATGTTGTTTCCATTGTATTGCCGACGCTTGGGGCGGTGCTTTTAAGGGATCATCCTGCATTGACATCCGGGAGGATGACTTCTTTGCGACCATTGCTCATGTGTATTGGCGCGCTTTTCATTACTTTGTCTGTGTTTATATGGATACAGGCGGTCATCATATCAAAACTGGATGAGAATATTAAAAAGAATCATCTCGTGACCTCGGGAGTGTATGCCTGGGTCAGGCATCCGGTTTATTCTGCTTTTATGCTTCTTTGCACAGGAATGCTTCTTATTGCCGGCAATGCCTGGTTTTTTATTCTTCCCTTTCTATACTGGGGGCTTTTGACGGTGCTCATGCAGCATACCGAGGAAAAATGGCTGAAGGATCGGTATGGCAATGCCTATAAGGAGTATTGCAGGCGTGTTAACCGTTGTTGGCCGTGGATGCCGAAAAAGCAGAATAGAACCGGAGGATTCATAAAGGTAGATAAGAAGAGGGATCTTTCCATTCAACACGTATTAAAAAACGGAGGTGCAGAATGTCTTTGACTTATAAAATCGCGGCAGGCATAGTCAGACTTTTGGGCGTGAAAAAAATATTCAGAAAGTCCAAGAAAGATATCCTGGAATATGCAAAGAAACAAAACGCAAAGTCTGCTTTTGACATGGACAAAGCGATGAAAAGGGCTCTGAGAAAAAAGTATTTTCTCTTTGACCGAAAAGTGATGGGACATAGGGTTCTGACGTATCAAAAAAAGGAAACTCCGGCAAAAGGAGCGGTGCTGTATCTTTTTGGCGGAGGCATGATTACGGGACCGGATCAATTGGATTTTTCTCTTTCCGAAAGAATAATGGAAAAAACAGGAAAAGATGTGTGGTTCCTATTTTATCCTCTTTGTACAGCAGATCAGAATATAAAGAAGACGTATGACGTTTGCTTGGAAACGTATAAAAAGATGACAAAAATATATGAGGCGGACAAGATAGGAGTATTGGGCTTCTCCTCAGGAGCGTGCGTGGCTCTTGGGATTTTTTTACATAACAATGCCTTAGGCCGACCTTTACCCATGCCCGGCAGGATCCTTGTGGTTTCTCCGGGCGGACTTCCCAATAAGAATTCTGCTGAAAGTAAAGAGCTTTGGGAAAAGATAGAAGCCCTCAGCCCAAAAGATATCCTGCTTGATCCGGCTTACTTCCATACTGCCCGAGAAATCCTAGAGGGCAATGAAAATATGCCTGAATATATGCTGGATGGAACATGTGGAGACTTTTCAAATTTCCCCAAGACCTATTTTTATTACGGTGAAAATGAATGCCTGTATGCTTTTGCGGAGTATTTTGAAAAAGCAATGGATAAATACGATGCCCAACATGAGAGGATTGTAGGCGAGGGGATGTGCCACTGCTATCCGTTGCTGCGCTTCTTTAGAGAAGGCAGAGAGGCGCAGGATAAAATGATTGCATTGTTGCAATTCTAAGACAGGTACGCACAGAAGGGATGGGAAGCCCATGCTGTTACTGGAAACCGTCATTTTGTGTTCTGCATTTTTCGTGTTTTGTTTTTTAGGCACCGGCACGGACGAGAAAAATTTGAGGAATTACATGTCCTATCCGGATGAAGTGCAAAAGCGAATTCGAGAGATCGAAGAATACCGTGGTAAATATAGAGAAACAAGCATATTCGCCACATGGATGGCCAATTTTCTAATCTTCACCGCTTTGTTTTTCGCTTTAGGAATTAGAATCCGTCAGCCGAACTTTCTGCATAACTTTATGAGCTTGCTCTTTTTAGGTGAAACGTTAAATGCCTTTGACCTTATCGTTATTGACCTCTTATGGTGGAGAAATACGAAGCGGATTCGACTCGTAAAAATACCGCAAAAGAAACTCTACCAAAATCCTCAAAAGCACATACAAGCTTTTCTAAGAGCGCTGGTTCTGTATTTTTTGGTCGCACTGCTGGACGGATATCTTTTAACTCTGTTTTAATCCTGGATCTGTTCTTCTAACCATTCTTTTATTACGACGGCTTGATTGTATTGCTCGTTTTTTGCGGCATAAAGAAGGGTTATGTTTTGCTCTTTTATCTTTCGTAGACAGAGATTGCTTAATTTTTGTGATGCCGGATTACAGATCAATTCCTGTCTGTATCTTTTTTTAAACGCATCAAATTTTACCGGATCATGAGAGAACCATTTCCGAAGTTCGTTTGAGGGAGCAATTTCCTTAGCCCATAAATGAATTTGAGCTTTTTCTTTTTTGATGCGCCGCGGCCATAGTCTATCCACAAGAATACGGAAACCGTTTGTTTCGTTGGCCGGCTCATAAATCCGCTTGCATTGTAATTTATTCATTAAGACAAGGTCCCTTCAATGTAAATCTATTTTTATGATAAGTAAGTAATCCCTCCTCCTGCATTCTGGACAGCTCTTTCGACATAGAACTGCGATTGACAGCGAGGTAGTCCGCAAGTTGCTGGCGATTAAACGGGATGGTAAAGTATGGTGTTCCATTTTCCAGTGCTTGCTCGGACAAGTAGGATAGTAGCCTTTGCCGCAGAGAATAGGGAGCAGATCTTCGATTTCATTTTCATTGATGCCATAAAAAAGTGGCGTCATGGTCAGAAAAAAAGTATTCATGCAAACCTCTATTCCGTTGGCAAAGCAACGTATTTGTTGCTTACATTCTACTATAATCAAAGCGGGAAATTAAAATAAGAAGAAGCCTATGGCATACAAAAAACGATCCCATGAAATGAGAACCGAAGAGGGTGTGGTCTATACGTGGCCTATACGGAGGCATTAACAAGAAAGGATGATCTTATGAACGAAAGAATCAAAGCAGGCGAAGTTTTCAAATTGGTTGATCTTGTTCCATATGCAGAAGGAAAGGTCGTCAAAATGGATGTGGCGCACAATGACAAGATGAAGTGTATCCTTATGGCCTTTGATGAAGGCACGGGACTTCCCGAGCACGCTGCTCCTGGTGAGGCGCTGCTTTTTGCTTTGGACGGCGAAGCGGTGATTTCATACGAGGGAAAAGATCATCCGATCAAGGCAGGCGAAAATTTCCACTTTGCAAAAGCCGCTCTGCACGCGGTTAAAGCAACGAAGAAGTTTAAGATGGCGCTTCTTCTTATATTGGAATAGCGATATCCGCCTCGGTTCGTTGTGAAGACCACGATGTTCGAAGGATGATTGCATGGTTCTTTGCCACCGCTTCGACAAAGCAATGGGATGCGACCATAAAATACATGGAAGATCATCGCTTCGATACCTGGACGCACAATAAGACAATACAGAAAGCCCGGAAAAGTGCCTGACACCGACATAAAAAGAGTATTTAAGACGCTGAAACGATAACAAAGTTCCGTTTATTGAAGCCGGTTAATCGGTCGGTCAGTTAGCCCGGAGGGGGGATCTTTCACCATTTGGCAGGGTCGGTGATCCCTGGTAGGAATTAGAATTTATCGTTTACCAGGGCCGGCGTGCCCTGGCCGGAACTATGATTTGACTTCAATCAGGGTCGCGTACCCTGATTGAAGTCAAAATTTACTGTTTATCAGGGACGATGGGCCCTGTCTGTAGTTGAAATTCGTCGTTTATCAGGGTCACGCGCCCTGTCTGTAGTTGAAATTCGTCATTTGTTAGGGGTGATGGCCCCTGGCTGCGCACTGAAATTGTTGTATGCCAGGGTTAGCGGTGCCATTACGCCCCTGGCAAACTTCAAAAAAAGTCATTAGCCAGGGTCGTGCAGCATGACCCCACCCCTGGCAGCGCGTCGAAAATGTTGTTTGCTAGGGTTAGCCGCGTCCTTTAGCCCCTGGCAAACGCTAAAAAAGCCATAAGCCAGGGCCGAACACCATGAAACCGCCCCTGGCAATGCGTCGAAAATGTTGTTTGCCAGGGTTAGCCGCGTCCTTTTACCCCTGGCAAACGCTAAAAACAGCCATTAGCCAGGGCCAAATACCTTCTGCAATTAGGGATCCGGTCGCATAGATCGCATCACCGCCTTTCGCCGTGGTGTTGTTCACAAAGAGGCAGTCTTTCATTTCCGGTGGGGGTACCGGAATATATCGCACCGCCAAATTGCGCGCTATTTTCCTCGAAGACGGCATTTTCAAGATGGACGCTTTTTCCGTTAAAGTTGGCAATGGCGCCACCAAAACCGTTGCCCCATTCGCCGGTCGCCTGGTTATTTCGGAAGGTACCGCCATACACATTCAAAATTGCCGTGGCTTCTGCCTGCCGGGGTGTAAGTCCGATGCCACCGCCCAGCATAGAAGTCCGATGCCACCGCCCTACATATTAGCGCAACATATTAGACGGATTGTTTTCCACCGTTCTGCCGTACATATTGAAGGTACCGTAAACCACAATACCGGCTGCGCCTGTTCCACCATGCATTCCGATCCTTCCTTTGATTTCTTGTCGCATTATAGTATCGCAGGTCGTACAATAGAAAAGAATAGAAAAGTAAAGGACAACGGCCGGTCCGTTTGGCAGGAGAAATACCGTTGTTGCGTACGGAAAAAACAGAGGCGATTTTTCTGCGCAGGAAGAGGCAAGGATATGGAATATATACGAGTAACGAAGGACAATTTGGAAAACGAACATATCTGCTGTGCGCTAAGCGGCAATTCGGACGTACAGGTTTCTTCGAAAAAAGCGTGGTTAGAGGAACGGTTGGAGGAAGGGCTTGTTTTTTTGAAAGCGGCTGAGCGGGGGAAATGCTTTATTGAGTACATTCCGGCGGAAAATGCCTGGGTTCCCTTGAATGCCGACGGCTATATGTATATTGATTGCCTTTGGGTTGCCGGCTCGTTTAAGGGGCATGGGTACGCTCAAGATTTGCTCGGCACGTGCGTAGAGGAAAGCAGGCAGAAGGGCAAGAAAGGTCTGTGCATTCTCTCTGCAAAGCGAAAAACACCTTTTCTGGCGGATCCGAAATTTCTCACGCATGTGGGTTTTACGGTATGTGACGAAGCAGATAACGGCATTCAACTCTGGTTTTTGCCCTTTTTGTCGGATGCCCAGCCTCCGACGTTCAAGCTCTGCGCCAAGCATCCGCACGTGGATTCCGTTGGGTACGTTTTATACTATACCGACCAATGCCCCTTTAACGCCAAGTATGTGCCGATTATGGCGAAGACGGCAAAAGAGGAGAACATCCCATTTCAAGAGATTCATTTGACAAGCAAAGAAAAAGCACAGAATGCACCTACGCCGATTACTACGTTTGCGTTGTTTTTCGATGGCGAATACCAGTCCAATGAACCCATGAGCGAAGGTCGATTCCACAAATTCATCTCCTCCAACAAGTAAACTAATTCGTTTTTTTTCTAAGTAACATTCATTCCTATGTGGTAGAATAGTCCAACTAAAATTTTGATAGACCGACACCGTACAGCAAAATGGCGAAGAGGATACAAAAGAGGAAACAAAGGTTGCGTTGACGAGTGGGAACGATGGTCGATGCGTAGGAACGATGGTGGCGTATACGTCAGCTTTGTCGCAGTAAGGAATTGAAAAAACAACATTCAGTCGATACAATAGAAATTAAATTAGACGAAATAGGTCGATTTTTTGTGGGGGGGGGAGAAATGAACAGTAGGAACATACACAAAGTAAAAGAAAGATTGCAAAGGGCGTTGAGCGGTGTTTTGGCAGCGGTCACGCTATTATAGAATAATAGGCATGTTATTTTAAGATTTTATATATAATTTCTGTATACAGCCTATGAAATAATATAGTCAAATAAATGAATTATAAGCTTGAGCAAAAAAATAATAAGAGGAGGGAAAACATGAGCACCAAGCAGAGAATATTTATTTTTTTTCTTGCCATTGTGATGGTAATTACTTCTTTGCCGACAAGCATATTTGCAGCAAATGATTTCAATTATGACAACATTTCCGATGAAAAAGCAAAATTCTTGAATAAGGAAAAGGCTTCAAATCCTGCTGAGCTTGGCGATGATCCGACGACTAAGGAAGAAGCAAATGCTCAAATAAAGAATTCTGATATGCCCCGTATTTTTGATATCAGGGCTGAGTATAAGGCGAAGAAAGACGATGCCGATGTTCATCTATTTCAGCCGTATGAGGCAACAGTAGGTGATGACGAGTATACTTACAAGGATTCTAAGGGCAATCCCCGCAATGTAATTTCTGAGGAAGAGAAAAATAAAATAAACAAACAGGTCGATTTGCCCGATATTGACGGATATACTAAACCTACTCCTACTACAATAATCAATTATGACTATATAAAGACTAAAGCACGTTTAGGGAATAACAATGGTAGTCGATATACATTTTTACATCCTTATCTCTACACTGCCAAGGAGGGTGAGATTAAGGTTAAACATATTTTCCAAGCTCTCTATGATAAGAATGTATATGGGTTTAAGGACGGAGAGAAAGAAGATATTTATACGAGAGCCAATGGTCTTATAGGTCAAGAAATTACTGTATCTCCACTTTCAGAAAAAGAAAGAAGGGGATATGTCCCAGAAAAGACTGTGATTAAAACCAGAGTGCCTGATGATATTGCTGACTATGTTATTGAATATAGATATAATAGAGATTCATTTAACGTCAGCTATGATATGGATGGGGGATCACCTATACCATCTCAGACACTATATTATGGACAGACAATACCTAATCTAAATGTAAAGCCTAAGAAAATCGGCGGTATATTTGTTGGCTGGAAATCTGATACTGATTTAAATTACAAGGATGAAAATGGCAATACTAAAACCATTCATAAGGACACTAAGTTCGACATGAAGGATTTTAAGGACGGTATCAAGGATGCTATGCCTGCGC
>ERZ1673752.2990-NODE-2990-length-17198-cov-27.917867_pt1 | contig 17198 bp, 21 predicted proteins | sample MGYA00580195_ERZ1673752 | MGnify/ENA primary metagenome ERZ1673752 (study PRJEB41218, sample SAMN15661744) | gut metagenome | host: Homo sapiens | place: Canada: London | collected 2015-08-20/2019-03-30 | study: EMG produced TPA metagenomics assembly of...
TGGTGCTACATCAAGTCATGTTCTCACCGCCTATCGTTGGCAGACCATTGACCTCTATGAGCAGAACGATAGTACCTGTCAGTTCGGTGTAGAGTTTCTCATACTCTGGAGTTGCGCCAAAGTCGTCTGTCAGTTCATACTTGTCGAAAACGCTTTGCACAGCCTTATTCTTCAGAAGCATTGGTGTTAGTCTTTCGGGGAGCGGAGAGGGCAGTTCTTTCTCGAACTCATTCTCTAAGACAGACACAAGTGTATCATACTTTGAAAAATGCAATCCTCGATGCAACACTTCGCTTGCCATTACCTCTGCTTCGGGATGAGAAAAGCCTTGTGCTATAGCATCGCAGTAAGTTGTCAATGCTTCGTCTACGCGAGCAGTTATAAACGTATTTTCATTCACTCTCTCTGGAAAATGCTCTCCGAGATACGCTTCCAACTTCAAACGGAAGTAAGAAAGTTCTTTCTTTGTTGTTGTCATAATCTTCCTGGTTTAGGGTTGTACATTATTTTGAGTTGATGCCCATAGCAACATTGAACTTGTCTAACTTGCCAGCCAACTGTTCCATATCGTGTTCTATCTTCTTATTGGTTATACGGGCATAAATTTGTGTAGTTTTAATGTTGGTATGCCCCAACATCTTCGATACACTTTCCATAGGAACACCCTTGCTGAGCGACATGGTTGCAAACGTATGTCGGGCAAGATGGAAGGTCAGATTCTTCTTGATGCCACAAATGTCGGCAATTTCTTTCAAATATGCGTTGGTTTTCTGATTCGTTAGGATGGGAAATAGTTTGCCGTTCCGATAGGTCTTATGACTGTATTTGGCGATGATACTCTTGGGAATGTCAAGAAGCAACACATTTGTTTCCACGCTTGTTTTCTGCCTTTTGGTCATAATCCACTGCTTGTCATCAAGCGTAACTATGTTGTCTGGTGTAAGGTTGGATACGTCGATATATGCCAGGCCTGTGAAGCATGAAAAGATGAAAACATCCCTTACTAACTCCAAGCGTTGAATAGCAAAATCCTTGTTGGCTATCTTCATAATTTCCTCATCCGTAAGGAAGCCACGGTTTACCGGCTCCAAGTGAAAACGATGATTGAGGAAGGGGTCGTGAAGAAGATAGCCACGCTTTTGTGCATAGATGGTCACGGTTTTCAGTGCCTTCAATTTCTTGACTGATGTGTTATAGGCACACCCAGCCGCCGTACTCAGGTACAGCTCAAAGTCCTGTACTACGGATGGCGTGAATTCTACCAGTCCAATATCTTTCTTCCCATACTTATAGATAAGGAATTCTGCGAAATGCCTTCTTAAAACGCTGTACTTTTGCAGGCTGTCCTTGCTGATGGTATGTCCGACACGCTGTCTGACATCTTCGTTGAACTTGTCGAATATAGGGAGAAAGGTCGTGTACTCCCTGTCTTTCCCGACAAAGAATGAGCGGATTTTATCCAATGACAAGGATTCATCATCCTCGAATTTGTGGTAAATGTTATTCAGCATTGTGGAAATGGAGTCCAATGCGGCATTAGCGGATAAGGCTTCTGCCGTCCGACCTTTGAGCCTGCTGGTAGTGTTATTCCACAGCGATTTGTCCACGAATATTTTCGTAGATCCGAAATTAGCCATCTCTCCGTTAAGGAATACTCGGAGCATTACAGGCGACTTTCCTTCTTTGTTCTCATAGTTTGAGCGTAGGTAGAAGGACACCTTGAAATTTGTTCTCATAATGCATCATTCTTTTGTGTAGCACTCGGCTGCAAAGTTAATATATAACACTCTGAAAAAGAAAGAATTAATGCCGTCAATATGGTATTCAAAATCCAGTCACTGCTACATTTTTTGCTGCTACAATTTTTGTGTAGCAGTTTATGTAGCAGAATTTGACCGAAAGATGATTGTCAAAACATAGGATTATGCCGTCAGGCGATAGAGGTATATACAAAGAAAAATCGTTGTAAAACCTTGATTTTACAACGATTAGCAAATTTTTGAAGGCTAAATTGACAACCCTTGTGAAGTCCTTTTGAAGCCTATTAGCGGAGAGAGAGGGATTCGAACCCCCGGCACCTCTCAGTGCGACGGTTTTCAAGACCGTTGTAATCGACCACTCTACCATCTCTCCAAAATTTTGATATGGAATATCTTTATATCAAAACTGAATGCAAAATTACATCTTTTAAACCAAAAATCACTTTAAATCTTTTTTTAATTCTTCAACATTATAATTTATTAACAAATAAGTATTGGTGGGCAAATGCCATTGCAAAGTTTAGAGTCTGCTGCTTTGCAGCCATGGCAATTTATTAATTCAGCGAACACTACTTAATATACACACTTTCCTACTTTTTACGAATAATGAGATTTTAGGCAAATAATTTTAAATCTTACTAATCAGCAGTTATATTCCTTCTCTATTATTTTATATCATGTGCGACATTGCTTGTGGCCCAGCTTTATAAGGTGAGGTATCATTTTTTGTTATATGTCTTAAGTTCACCTGAAAATCATTTTTGGTATTGCCTTGAATTGATTAGGGGGTATCATAATTTTATGGTATTTTTCATCTTTATGTTATTTGGTTATTCTTAAAAGTGTTACCTTTGCATAACATTTAGACATACAGATATGGTTTCCAATAAAAAAAACAGGTGGAGGTGTCTGCCAGGCCAACCACTGACAGAACTTGACAAGAAAGTGTTGTACTGGCAGAACAAAGGCAAATTGGTGCCCACTCGTGAGATGGTTAAAACACCCGAACAGATAGAGGGCATACGCATTGCCGGCAAATTAAACACGGGATGTCTTGACGCTGTGGCGGGCATGATCAAGCCTGGCATCTCCACGCAAGACATTGACGACGTGTGCATGAAATACTGCGAGGAAAATCAGTGCCACCCCTCTTGTCTTAACTATGAGGGCTTTCCCAAGAGCGTGTGCACAAGTGTCAACGAGGTGGTTTGCCACGGCATTCCCAAGAAAACCGATATTTTGGAGGTTGGTGATATCGTGAACGTGGACATGACCTTGGACTATAACGGATACTATGGCGATGCGTCGCGTATGTTTATCATTGGTGGGGAGACTACACCTGAAAAAGAGCAATTGGTGCGAGTAACCAAGGAGTGCCTTGAGATAGGTGCAGAAGCTGCCAAACCCTACGGATTCTTGGGAGATATAGGGCATGCCATCCAGAAACATGCCGAGAAATATCACTATGGAGTGGTGCGCGACTTGTGCGGACATGGCGTGGGATTGGCTATGCATGAGGAACCAGAGGTGTTGCACTATGGGCGCAAAGGCACTGGCATGATGCTTGTTCCTGGCATGGTGTTCACCATCGAGCCAATGATCAACATGGGTACATGGCAAGTGTTTATAGACGAAGACGACCCCTACGGATGGGAGGTCATCTCAGGCGACGAGAAACCTTCGGCGCAATGGGAACATACTTTCTTGATGACCGAGAATGGCGTTGAGGTGTTGTCCTACTAAGCAAGGTTCGGCCTCTATGTACACGACGTCCTGTTATCATGAGGCGTGGACAATGTGAGACACGAGGTATCTTTTTAACCTCGCTCATAATATGACGCAAACACAATAAAGAAAAATGGACATATATATATTAGGTATAGAGAGCAGTTGCGACGACACGTCGGCTGCTGTGTTGAGAAACGGAGTGTTGCTCAGCAACGTGACAGCTTCTCAGGAGGTCCATCGGGCCTATGGTGGAGTGGTGCCTGAGTTGGCCAGCAGAGCGCATCAGCAGAATGTAGTGCCTGTGGTAGATCAGGCTCTGGCACGTGCGGGTATCAAAAAAGAACAATTGTCGGCTATCGCATTCACGCGCGGTCCCGGACTGATGGGATCGCTATTGGTGGGCGTGAGCTTTGCCAAGGGCATGGCGCGCAGCCTTGGTATACCATTGATCGACGTGAACCATTTGCAAGGTCACGTGATGGCACACTATATTAAGGAGAGCGACGATGACAGTCACATGCCTCCTTTTCCATATTTATGCCTGTTGGTGTCGGGTGGCAACTCGCAGATAGTCAAAGTCAACGCTTACAACGACATTGAGGTGCTGGGCCAAACTATTGATGACGCAGCTGGCGAGGCCATCGACAAGTGTTCCAAGGTGATGGGGTTAGGCTATCCCGGTGGCCCAATTATTGATAGGTTGGCTCGTCAGGGCAACCCTCGCGCCTATAAGTTTGCCGAGCCGCATGTGCCTGGCATGAATTACTCATTCTCTGGTTTGAAAACATCTTTTCTCTATAACATGCGTAAATGGATTGCCGAGGACCCTGATTTCTTGGAGCGTAACAAAGAAGATTTGGCAGCGAGCTTAGAATTTACCATCGTAGATATACTGATGAAAAAACTGCGATTAGCTGTCAAAGAGACGGGTATCATGCATGTCGCCGTGGCGGGTGGTGTATCGGCAAACAATGGTTTGCGCAATTCTTTCAGAGAGCACGCCGAAAAATATGGATGGACTATATATATCCCTAAATTCAGTTATACAACAGATAATGCGGCCATGATAGGTATCGTGGGCTATTTCAAATACTTGGACAAAGATTTCTGTCCCATTGACGTGCCCGCATTCTCAAAAGTAACATTCGAATAAAGACATGGAATTGGAAAGCAAAATATTGAGTCAATTGATACAAGAGACTCTTTACGATAGTGGAAAAACATTAGGAACAGCAGAGAGTTGCACTGGAGGGCGCGTTGCCGAAGCCATCATTTCGGTTCCCGGTGCGTCTCGCTATTTCAAAGGTGGAGTAGTGTCATATACCAATGAGGTGAAAGAAAACTTGTTGGGGGTGTCGCATGAAGTGTTAGAAGAGCAGACGGCTGTATGTGGTGAGGTAGCTCGGCAGATGGTTGTCGGCGCATGCCATGCCCTGAAATGCGATTATGCCATCTCTGTCACGGGCGTGGCAGGTCCTACAGGTGGCACTCCCGCCATACCAGTTGGCACCATTTGGATAGGCTATGGCTCGGCCGACGATGTGCGAACATTCCAGATCTCACAAGATCATGGGCGCGATCGCAACCTTGCATTTGCCACCAATAAGTCGTTACAGCTACTTCTTGACTATCTTAGGGAACAACGTGCGAGCGCTGAAGTATGAGCCAAGCGGAAGTGAATTGTGAATTAAAATATTATAAAAAATAGATTTAGCGGTGTATTTATTTTGCTGTGACAGAATTTATTTGTAATTTTGCACACTGTTTGGAATAAGTATATAAAATCGAATTCAAAAAACAAAGAATAGCAATGTCTAAGATTTGTCAGATCACAGGAAAGAGGGCGCAGATAGGTTGTAATGTGTCTCACTCAAAGCACCGCACGAAGAGAAGCTTTGACGTTAACCTTTTCAGCAAAAAGTTCTACTATGTAGAAGAACAATGCTGGATATCGCTAAAGATCAGCGCAGCTGGTCTCCGTCTTATTAATAGGGTAGGTCTTGATGCTGCGTTGAAGCAGGCAGTTGCCAAAGGTTATTGCGACTGGAAAGACATTAAAGTAATAGGAGAATAATTGACATGGCAAAGAAAGCTAAAGGAAACAGGGTGCAAGTTATATTGGAATGCACCGAGATGAAAAACTCTGGTCTGCCTGGCACAAGCCGCTATATAACTACCAAGAATCGCAAGAACACTCCGGGACGTATGGAAATGATGAAATACAACCCGATATTAAAGAAAATGACTCTTCACAAGGAGATTAAGTAATCTTGCATTAACAATTAAATGAGATAAACTATGGCAAAGAAAGCGGTCGCAACCCTCCACGAAGGATCAACGGATGGTCGCGCATATTCCAAGGTTATCAAGATGGTGAAAAGCCCCAAGACTGGTGCTTACATCTTTGATGAGAAAATGGTTCCTAACGAAGCCGTTAAGGATTTTTTCAAGAAATAATTAGAAACGAGAACAAAGCGTGTTAACAATGTAGTGTAACATGCTTGAGTTACCCATAAAAAACCGAAAGTCATGATAGACCAATGTTTATCATGACTTTCGGTTTATATTTTGTAATTTAAGTTGGGGCAATGGGTATGACCATTGTCATTATACTGAGATCTCTCCAGCGAGCGATTTGTTCATTAAGTTTCTTATCGTGCTAACATCACTGTGATGGGCCAACAAGAACATCATTTTGGTGATGGCTGCCTCTACAGTTGAGTCGTACCCAGATACCACGCCGTTGTCTTTTAGCTGATATCCTGTGTCATATCGTCCCATCGCCACTGTTCCTGCCACGCACTGACTGATATTGACCACAACGATACCACGCATGGTGGCTTTTTTGAGAGCTTGCACAAGCCATGGGGTTTGTGGCGCATTGCCACTACCAAATGTTCGCATGACGATACCTCGCACTTCCTTGGATAGCAACACATTGTGCAAAATGTGCTCTTGTATGCCTGGAAACAAGCTGAACACCACGACATTTGGGTTGAGCGTGAAATGGGGAATCATAGGCTTGTCAAAGTCTGGTTTTAGAATGTGGTGGTCTTGAAACACAAAATTTACGCCAGCGTCACATAGATGTGGGTAATTGAAAGACTCGAAAGCGTGGAAGCCATCGGCGTCTATTTTAGTGGCCCTGTTTCCGCGAATGAGATGTCCACTGAAATAGATGCATACTTCGGGCACGCGCGCATGTCCATCTTGGTTTTTCAAAGAGGCCAGTTCTATGCTTGTAACCAAATTTTCTTTGCCATCTGTTCGTAATTGCCCGATGGGAAGTTGGGAGCCGGTAAGGATGATGGGTTTGGTGAGATTTTCAAACATGAAAGAAAGAGCGGAAGCTGTATAGGCCATAGTGTCAGTGCCGTGGAGAATGACAAAACCATCGTAATCTTCATAATTGGTAGAGACGATACGTACTAATTGTGCCCATTGAGCAGGTGCCATGTCGCTCGAGTCAATGGGTGCGGAGAATTGATAAACATCAATGTCAGCTTTGATAAGTTTAAACTCTGGCATAGAGTCAACTAAATGGTTAAAATCAAGTGGTTCCAATGCACCGGTGAGTGGATTTTTCCCCATGCCGATAGTGCCTCCGGTATAGATAAGTAGTACTTTATTCATCAAGGTTTTATATTTTATGCAAATATAGTTAAAAGCCTTGACATTTCAAATTATTTGTTCTAAATTTGAATAAACAAACTAATTTTTTAAAGGCAAATCTATACGAACGCTAAAACATTTCATGGATTATTTTGTTGGACACGTCCCCGCAGCTTAGAATTTGTATTGTTATCATGTGTCCAAGATTCCCATTATAGACTATCAGCGCCAGTTAAACTTGAAATAATACCCCCATTAATTCTGGGCATAACTGGAGCTGTGATTAGGTGGGCGACCGTCATAAATTGGAGGTGCATGCGCGCCAATGGCGTGGAAGAAAAGTATTGCACAAGTGAGGACGTTTCTGATTTGGAGAAATTTGAGAAATGAGCAAAATCCGTTCTGTGCATATTTTGTAATCCAATGTATTAAGGATTACATGCAGAGTTTAAAAATGCTTTTAGTTTTACCTATTTCTCCAAGCCCTTTGTTAACAGCCAACTGGAATCTATTTCATTTTCATATCACCTCATCCATACGGATATCAGTTGGCTCAGTCGGCACATGGTCTACCTTTTGGAAATCAAAGCATATCCCTATCTTGTAAACACATGGAACCTTGCCCAAGAATCGGTCATAATATCCTTTGCCCCTTCCCAGTCGGTTTCCCTCGGTATCAAAACCCATTCCCGGAACAACGGCTATGTCAATAGAAGCATAGTCGGTAAAAACTGGACCTTCAGGTTCCATGATGTGGAAATCTCCTTCGCACATACTCTTCTTGCCTTGGTATAGCCTAATCTCCATTTCGTTGTCGCCGATGACTTTGGGCAGTAAGATTTTTTTTCCCTTTTGAGCCAACTCGTCAATGATGTCGTGTGTGTAAACTTCATCGGGGAGCGAGTAGTATAGAAAAATCGTATTAGCTTGAACCAATTTGGGATGACACAGCAGACGGTCAACGACAGGGTGTGACATCGTTATGAGTTGGTCTCTCGTGAATTGTTTTTTGAGATTGCGTATGTTTTTTCTGAGGGTAGATTTCTCCATGGTTGTTTTATTTTGCGCGCTTCTTTTTGGTTATTCTTTTTGTTGGTGCTTTGGGGAAAGCCATATTATTTTTTAAAACCATCATTGCTTTAGTTATAACAGGGTCGTCTTGATTGAGATATTGTGTTAGAGCCTGCTCGTCAAGCATGTTGTAGACAATGCGCGCGTTGATATATTGGTTGAGCAATGAATAGCTTTTTTTAATCATCAAGTTGCGCCGCGCCAATCCATGCTTGTCAGCGTAGGTGGCAAATTTGTCCACAAGGTTCTGTCGGTCAAGATAGTTAACCAATTGAAGCAACTCGTTGAATTTCTTCATTTTTTGCCTGTTATTGTCCGTGTAGGTGAAGGCGAATTGGAGAATGAGACCGCTTATTGCCGCCTTTTTATAATAAGAGGTGACGTTGGTGGTGTCTTCGGGCACAAAAATATCGGGCGTTACGCCTCCACCGCCATATACCACGCGCCCCAGCGCGGTGTGATAGGCTGGGCCAGTATGATGTATGCTATCGCGTGAGAAAAACTCTCCGTGCTCGTAACGGTATAGGATGTCAGTGGCATAATCGGCATCTTCGCCATCGGTATATGGCTTTTGGATGCATCGCCCTGATGGTGTGTAATAACGAGCTATGGTCAGACGCACCATGCTTCCGTCAGGAAATGGAATTTGTTGCTGTACCAAACCTTTGCCGAACGAGCGTCTGCCAATAATTGTGCCACGGTCATTATCTTGAATAGCACCGGCAAAAATCTCTGAGGAAGAAGCCGACCCTTCGTTGATGAGCACCACTAACGGCATGTTTTGGTAAGCTCCATGTCCATCGGAACGATAGTCTTGGCGGGGCGATTTGCGACCTTCGGTGTAGACGATGAGTTTTTTTGCTGGCAAGAATTCGTTTGCAATTTGCACTGCGCTTTGCAGATAGCCACCGGTATTGTCACGCAAATCGATGACCAAGTTGCTAAATCCCTTTTGCTGCAAAGTTGCAAGGGCGATGAGAAGCTCTGGGTATGTCTTTTCGCCAAAACTCTTAATCTTAATATATCCAGTTTGTTTGTCAAGCATATAGGCTGCCGTTACGGTTTTCGTAGGAATTTCACCACGCGTTATGTCGTAGGTGATGGGCTTGCCGTGACCATATCTCTGCACGCTCACTTTCACTTTGGTGCCGTTAGGTCCTTTCAGTCTGCGCATGGCTTCCTCATTGGTAACCACCTTGCCTACAAATTTCTTGCCGTCCACGTATACTATCTTGTCACCGGCAATAATGCCTGCTTTTTCAGCCGGACCATTCTTGATGACGTTCTGAACACGTATAGTGTCGTCGCGAATAATAAACTCAATGCCCACTCCTGAGAATGATCCTTTCAAATCATCGTTGGCGGCCTGCACGTCTTTGGCGCTGATATAGACCGAGTGTGGATCTAACTCGGCCAGAATTTTGGGTATGGCATCGTCGACAAGCGAGTCCATGTTAACCTTGTCCACATATTGGTCGTCGATGATATGCAGCAGATTGTTGAGGCGATTGCTACCGTTGTTGATGATGGTGAGCCTATTGCCTGAAAAATGATTTGCATAAAACGAACCAATCATAACGCCGATAACAACGCACAGTGCCATCAGCAGGGGCATAAATCTGTTTCTATTTTCGTTTTTCATTTTAATCTTTTTAGGCTTGTCAGTGTGTGGAAACCATTTAAGCAATGTGGCGCCGCACTGGCTAAACTGTTTTGTCTCGGGTTTATTTGTCTAATAACACCACGTCTATGCCAGCTCGCTCAAGCAACCTTATGCCGTCATCTAACCGGTAGGTCTCTCCGTATACCACGCGTTTGATGCCAGATTGTATGATGAGTTTAGCGCACTCTATACATGGCGAGGCCGTGACGTAGAGGGTCGCGCCGTCACTGTTGTTGTGCGAACGCGCCAATTTAGTGATGGCGTTGGCTTCAGCGTGCAGCACATATGGCTTGGTTACGTTGTTCTCGTCTTCGCAAACATTCTCAAAACCACTGGGGGTGCCGTTGTAGCCATCGCTGATAATCATTTTGTCCTTGACCACCAACGCTCCCACTTGTCGCCGTTTGCAATATGAGTTTTCCGCCCAAATGCGAGCCATACGCAGGTATCTCCCGTCAAGCAGTCGTCTTTTTGTTTCTCGGTTGGTCTCTTCCATCTTTCTATTGGGTTATGCCTCTTTGATGCCATTGCGTACCAACAAAGCGTCAATTGTGGGTTCTTGCCCGCGAAAACGCTTGTACAGTGTCATCGGGTTTTCCGTACCGCCTTTTGAAAGGACGCATGATCGCAATCGTTTGGCTGTATCATGGTCAAATATGCCGTTCTTTTTGAACACGCTGAAAGCATCCGCGTCAAGTACCTCTGCCCATTTATAGCTATAGTATCCAGCTGCGTATCCGCCAGCCATAATATGCGAGAATTGGGTGGTCATACAGGTATTGGGCAGTTGCTCGGCCACCATGGCTTTATCCCAAGCTTTTTTCTCAAAAGGAATAATGTCTTCCTTGAACTCCGTTTTCTGTGTGTAGTAAGCCATGTCGAGCAGTCCGAAGCTCACCTGTCGTAGGCAAGCGTACGCCACGTTAAAATTGCGACTTTGGCGTATACGGTCTATTAGCTCGTCTGGAATAGGCTCTCCTGTCTTGTAATGAAACGCAAAAGTACGCAGGAAATCCTTTTCGGTGGAGTAGTTTTCCATGAATTGCGATGGCATTTCCACAAAATCCCACCATACGTTTGTGCCCGACAAACTCTCAAACCGAGTGTTGGCCAACATGCCGTGGAGCGAGTGTCCGAACTCGTGCAAGAATGTCTCCACCTCGCCCATAGTGAGCAGGGCTGGCTTGGAAGCCGTAGGTTTTGTGAGGTTCATCACCACGCTTACGTGCGGCCTAATGTTCTCACCCTTGCTGTTGATATATTGCCCTTGAAATTCCGTCATCCACGCACCGCCCTGTTTGCCGTCTCTGGGGTAGAAATCAGCGTAGAACACGGCAAGGAAACTGCCATCCTCGTCAAATACCTCATAGGCTTTCACGTCAGGATGATACACGGGTATTTCCTTGTTTTCCTTAAAAGATATGCCGTACAGTTTGTTGGCCAGCCCAAATACGCCCTCAACCACCTTGTCAAGCTGAAAATAAGGCCGAAGCATTTCCGCGTCGAGATTGAATTTTTCCATTTGCAGTTTGTGCGCGTAATACGAGAAATCCCAAGGCTTCAGCTCAAAGTTCTCGCCCTCCATGGTCCTGGCTTTGGCTTTTATGTCATTCAACTCCTCGATGGCTTTAGGCTTGTAGGCTTCTATAAGATCGTCAAGAAGTTTGTACACTCGGCGTGTGCTGCCAGCCATCCGGTGCTTCAACACGTAGTCGGCATAGGTCTCATAGCCTATCAATTGAGCCATTTCACGTCTCAAGTTAATGAGTCGTTGACATATCTTCAAGTTGTTCTCATCGTTATTTTTAATACATTCCGTATTGCGTGCCATATACATTTGCTCGCGTAAATCGCGGTTTTTGGCATATGACATGAATGGAGAATAACTGGGATAGTCGAGCGTGAATAACCATCCTTCCATATTCTTCTCCTTGGCGGCGGCAGCCGCGGCCTCTATGGCAGTGTCGGGAAGACCTTCCAAGTCAGCCTTGTCAGTTATATGAAGGGTATACGCCTTGTTTTCTTTCAGTAGGTTTTGCGAGAATTGTAGTGTCAGGATACCTGCCTCTTCCGTCAGCTTGCGCAGTCGCTCTTTATCCGTATCTCCGAGCAAGGCGCCGCTTCTCACAAACGCGTCGTATTCCTTGTCAAGGAGTGTTTGTTCCTCCGGGGTGAGCTTCTCGTGATGGTCGTGCACATATTTCACACGCTCGAAGAGTTTCTTGTTGAATATCAGGTCGTTGCCATGCTGTGTCAATATAGGGCTGATTTTTTGAGCCAGCTCCTCCATCTTGTCGTTGGTGTTGGCGCTCATCATGCAAGAAAACACCGTCGACACGCGGTCCAACAAGTCGTAATAGTGCTTGCCTTTGGAGTCGTCTTCCACTGCAATGGTGTTACGGAAAGTTGGGGTGTCAGGATTTTCTACTATTTTGGCTATGGACTCGTTATCCCTTCGTATGCCCTCCATGAAGGCCTCCTCATAGTGCTCGAACTTAATTTTATCAAATGGAACCGTGTCATGGAGTGTTTCATATGGCTCCATGAACGGATTTTTTTTTATCTCAGGTTGATTCATAACATCCTATGACTTTCTCAATTACGTATTGCAAAGGTAATAAAAAGATGCTACACCTATTATTAATAAGTAAATTTTAACTTATGGCACTGTTTGACAGTCGCTCTATAGCGGGAATGTCTATCCGTTCCCTGTGTAGCGTCAATAGGTCTTTGCGTGCCATGTCGTTCAATACATGTGATACGTTCAACCTGTTATCGTTAAGCTCTTCAGCTATACGTGTCATTTTGATTTTGAACGTTTTCCGACCAGCAGGGCGTATACAATGTGAGAGGAAAAAACGGCATATTCGTTGCTCTAAATGCGTAGGTACACTGAGCCAGTCTTGATGATATTTTTTCTGTAGCGCCGTTGAGATTGCATTGAGTAAGTTCAGCCTGAATATAAGAGAGTAGTTAGAGAGCTTGAGGGTCTCGTTTTTATTGATACAGATAATGTTGCAAGCAGTCAGGGCAAACACGGTGGATGAGTAGCGTTGAGCCAAGCCAAACGTACGCTCCGGTTGCAAGGCCAAGGGAGCGCGGAGATACTCGCATACCTCATAACCGTGGTCATCGGCATAGGTGCTTGTTTGTATATCGCCATCAACCAACAAAAGCAGCTGCCCACTTTTCTCTCCCTCGCGCACAATGGTCTCTCCGGGGTTGGCTTTCTTGAAATCGAACTTTGTTTTGGCGATAATCTCACTCAACTCTTCATGTCCCATGCCTACGAAGAGTGGTAGCGAGATTAGTTTTTTATGTAGCTCGAACGTCTCCATGGTGGATATATGGCGTGGTTATTCCACAATTTTTTCTTTCATTGAGGGCGAATACCACACTTGGTTTTGTCCTTTCTTGTCAGCATAGATAATGTAAACCATCAGTTCCGGATGTTTCCTCAGCAGTAGTTTCGTCTTGTCCAAGCCCATCACCATGAAAGCAGTGGCGTATGCGTCTGCCGTTGCGCAGTGGTCGGCGAGAACCGTGGCTGACAAGATGCTGTGCTGTACAGGATAGCCTGTCTTGGGGTCGATGGTGTGAGCAAGCTTCTTGCCGTTTTTGTAATAGAAGTTACGGTAGTTCCCACTGGTGGCCATGGCTTTGTCTGTGACGTTTAATACCGTCTGCAACTCTTGGTCTACGCTGACCGAATCGTCCACGGGTTTTGTCACGCCTATTTTCCATGGCAATCGTTTCTCGTTGATTCCGGCCGAGACTATCTCTCCACCAATTTCAACAATGTAGTTTTTTACGCCCTGTTTCTTGAGAAAAGCGGCCACCACATCCACACCGTACCCTTTGGCTATGCCCGAGCAATCAAGCATAATACGAGGGTTATCCTTGACGATTTTTCCCGCTCTCAACCTTATTTTTTGATAGCCTACAATGTTTTTTAGATCATTGATCGCCTTTCGCGTGGGGGGAGGGCTGGCCTTGAAACCAAATCCCCAAGCATTGACGAGAGGGGCTACGGTCATGTCAAAGGCTCCGTCGGTCTCTTTGGCGATGCGCTCTCCCAACGTGAACACGTCTGTGAACATGTCGTCAAGCACGACACTTTCGTTCCGATTTACCTTGGATATAGTCGAGTTCTTGTTGAATGTGGACAGCGCTCGATCCACTTTTTGCAATTCGGCCTCGATGCCTTGTTGCAAATTGGTGTGGTGTTGGTATGTTATATGGTAAACCGTGCCAAAAACAAAGCCCTCGTCATGTTGGTAGGGTAGATCTCGTTGTTGCTTTATAATCAATATCGTTCCAATGACCAGCAGGACAAGAAAAATTAATTGCCACGCTCGTTTTTTGTTTTTCTGTATTTCCATGTTACAATTCTAATATCACGTCAAACGTCCCCGAGAGCCTTGAAGTGCCTTTTATACCATATCCCGGTACGTACCACACGTTGCCCAATTCTCCGTCGTTGTGTCTCACTCGAAGCTTGTACCTCGCGCTCCAACCGAGGTGCAGTGGACCCCATATCTTGGCCGAGACACTGGCCAATGCCTCTACCCATTGATAAGACGCGCTGATGTCGTGGTGTGAAAACGGCGTGAAACCACCCCATACGGGATCGGGGATGTCGGTGTGATCAATATCAAACTTGAAAGAAGTGTAGGCGTAGCGTGCTCCTACGTACATGCGATAGATATCGTGCTTGTTTTTCAGGATATTGAAATCGGCGCCAATCTTGCCGTATGGAGCCGAGGTCTTGTATGACGTCTCGGTTATAATGTTGGTGTGATTGGCCGAACCAATACCCAATTCGAGTACGGGAAAGTATTTGTCCTTGAGGTTTACGCGTAGGCCTACCTCGTATTGGCCATAGTCGGAGACCATTTTTTGAATCAATCCCACCATGTCGGCCTTGATTTGGAAGCCACGGAAAAAAGGTATGGAATCGTTCAATTGCTTGCGGCGTAGCTTTTCCAATGCGTCCTTGCGCACGTCTTGGGCGCTTGCTTGTTGGGCCGTTGCCAGTAATAGCAGGCTAAAAACGATATTTCTTAAAATAGATATAGAAATGTTTGGGAGACATGTCATAGGTCACTTCCTTTTCTTTTATAACCACGGAGTCTATGGCGTTGTGCGTGCAGCGCACGTCGGTGATAGTGTGAAAATAGTTTAGCCCACAGTCCACTGACTCAAAATGGGGTCTGTTGGTTTTTGTCACCCACACGGTGTCGAGTATTTCTTTGGTTTTGAAATAGAGCACGTCTTTGTTGCCGCCATAGCTCATGGGCAGCGAGAAACTATCTGCTTGGGCCAATTGGTTGATGAGTATCGTATCCGTGCCATCGTGCCTTTGTGTCAAGATGGTAAGTGGGTCTGGCAGCTTGGTTACGTCGCCCATGAGCTTGTAGTTGGTGTAAACCGTGTTGTTCAAAGGGCAATCCACGCTTGAGCAGGCCATCAAGATGAAGACGACGAATGCCATGCGGATATGAGAAAAGCAATGTTTGAATGGTCTACGCGTCATCAGTCGATTGTTTTTTCTATATGGTAATCGTTCCTTTCAGGGTTTTGCCTGCTCAAAAGGTCACCCACAAATCCTGCCAAAAAACACTGAGAACCAAGGATCAACGCCGTGAGGGCGATGAAAAACGAGGCGTGGTTGGCCAACAGGTCACCATAGTTGCCGTTGTACAAATTTATAACTTTCTCAATGATGAGCCAACACAAGGCCACGAAACCTATGAAAAAAATGAGGCTGCCGACAAAGCCGAACACGTGCATGGGTTTTTTACCAAAGTTGGTGAGAAACCATAGCGACAGCAAATCCAGGTAACCGTTGAAAAATCTGTTAATTCCAAACTTGGAGTTGCCATATTTGCGTGCTTGGTGTTGCACCACTTTCTCGCCGATTTTGGTAAAACCAGCGTTTTTAGCCAAATAGGGGATGTAGCGATGCATCTCGCCATAGACCTCTATGTTTTTCACCACAGCTTGCTTGTAAGCCTTAAGCCCACAGTTGAAATCGTGCAGATTGTGAATGCCCGATATTTTTCGCGCCGTGGCGTTGAATAGCTTGGTAGGTAGCGTCTTGGATATTGGGTCATAGCGTTTTTGCTTGTAACCCGAAACCAAGTCGTATCCATCCTCGGTGATCATGCGGTAAAGCTCTGGTATTTCGTCAGGCGAATCTTGCAGGTCTGCGTCCATTGTGATAACTACATTGCCCTTGGCCTTGCTGAAACCACAAAACAGCGCAGGGCTCTTGCCATAATTGCGACGAAACTTAATACCCTTGACGTTGGGGTCTTTGGACCTTAAGTCTTCGATGACTTGCCATGAGCGGTCTGTGGAGCCGTCATTGACAAATATGATTTCATAGCTGAAATTGTTAGTCGTCATTACACGCTTGATCCATGCGTGTAGCTCGGGCAGCGATTCCTCCTCGTTGAACAGGGGTATTATAACGGATATATCCATACTATTTTATAAGGTTACTGCTTGTTTGTTGTTGCTTTCTTTCTCATGCCAAACAGTGGTATGAGCAAGCTCAGCAAAGTGCCCCAAAACAGGTTTTGCATCATAAAGATGAACGAAACTTCTATGGCCGGCATTTGTGAAACGATCGTTAAACTCTGGTTCAACTCATCAACGACCTGCTTGACGTTGCCCATATTGTCTTTGTACGCTCCTTGTAGTTTGGCTACGCTGGCTTGCATCATGTCCAACATGGCCCCATGATCGAAAAAACGAAAATACACGTATTGGGCGATAGCAAAGATGAGAGCAGCATAAAAAAACGTGTACCACGAGAAAACCAATCCTCGCCTATAAGATATGACGCCTTCGAGGGCATAATCCCGAAAACGCACCAATCTCCAACCCACAAAAAAAGGAGTGGAGAAGGCTAATAGGCTGCCCCATGAAGACAGTGGCGCGAATACAACGAGCAAGAAGCTCGCTATCCACAGCAAGGCGAGAAAAGCACCGTCTTGACGAGCAAAAGCCTTGACTTGTACAAGTGCTGATACATTGATCATAATTGGTTGCAAAGATAATCATTTTATATCGAATACCTCGAACGGCTCGCTTCTACTTTTCAAAAATTATGTTAAATGAGGTATCTTTTCTTTTGTTCAATATGCCTTTTACGATGGAATGTATTATCTTTGCACTCGCTAAAGCAGTAAACACTGCCGAAAGACATGGGCAAGTCTCTTACGGTCAGCTCCCTCGGAATCCCCCAGGATGGGAACGTAGCAAGGGTACTTGGTTGTAGCGACGCGATAAGAAAAGCTTGCCCACCTGCCTCTTTAGCTCAGTTGGCCAGAGCACGTGATTTGTAATCTCGGGGT
>ERZ1673752.2997-NODE-2997-length-17165-cov-5.611806_pt1 | contig 17165 bp, 11 predicted proteins | sample MGYA00580195_ERZ1673752 | MGnify/ENA primary metagenome ERZ1673752 (study PRJEB41218, sample SAMN15661744) | gut metagenome | host: Homo sapiens | place: Canada: London | collected 2015-08-20/2019-03-30 | study: EMG produced TPA metagenomics assembly of...
TTCAAAAGATTTCAGCTGTTTTTTTGTATAGGGCAGGGGAAAATACTCAGAAGGCAAAATCTTATCCAGCGATGCGCTGCTTTTAAAGGGCCGCGCAGCACCGTTATAATATTGGTTTGTGGCCGTATCATGGATTTCCCATGCACATATTTTTTCTTTTAACGTAAAAAATTTAACTTCTAATGCCATTGGAAATATTTTTCCCCATAAAGATATTTTTAATTGCGGACGGGACACTTAAAATAAAAACAGCAGCATTTTTGCTGCTGTTTTTGGCAGGGGAGACGCGAATCGAACACGCAACCTACGGTTTTGGAGACCGTTGCTCTACCAATTGAGCTACTCCCCTAGAAATAAAGTATCCAACTTCCTTGCTTGCCGAGAACTTCGGCTGCTAGCTACCTAGTACCTAGCTCGGAAGAAGGCTCCTCAAATCAACAAGAACCATGATACCCAAAGGCAAAAACTTTGTCAAGGGTTTGGCGAAAAAAATTGGTTGACGGTTATTGGTCGCCCCAGCGGCCAAGTTACCGACCAAGTCAGCGTCCAAGATAGCGACCAAGATAGCGACCAAGATGAAACACCGATGGATCGACTACTTGCAGCCCTTGGAAATGAAACACTATCTGCTTTAGAGTTAATGAAGCGTCTTGGCCTCTCCCATAGACAAAGTTTTAGAAAGTATTATTTGAATCCGGCACTGGAGCAAAATTTGATTGTTCGTACCATCCCTGACAAGCCCAAGAGTAAAAATCAGAAATATAAAAGACGCAAATCGTCCTGAAGACTTTGTAGATTGATAACACTCGAGAACAAAAACGCCTGACTAGGAAGCCCTAAAGGCCTAGTCAGGCGATATTTAGTTCACTTAAATGAACGAAATCCGTTTATTTTTCTAAATGGACCAAATACAGCTTTTGCACGGCCTGGCCCCCGCTACGGTCTTGGCAGTAGATGCAGGCGGTGTCTTGACTGGTACGAACAATACTGCCAGGTCCAGCAGTTGGCCCAAGATCTTTGACCAACTGGAAGTTATTTCCATCGGTTGTAGCCAGCTTAGCCTCAGGCTGTCCGTTGTTGGGATTGGCTAGGGTAAAGAGGAAGGCTCCGTCTCCTAGGCCCAGACAACGCTGAATCTCATTCTCAAGCATCACTTCTTCCCCGAAGCTATCTTGACTGGCATCATAAACTCTAACAAAAACAGGATTTTGTCCGGAAGGTTGACTCTCCCCATCCCTGATCAGGATCACTTTGTTGCCGGAGGTGAAAATCCGAGTATAGGCCTGATCCAGGGCCACTTTCCTGATTTTCCCGTGTTCTACGATATTCAGATGTTTTTCCTCAGTTCCAATTTTTTCCGACATGAAAGCAAAAATCTGATTTCCATGACTCGCTTCCAGGCGAATAATACTTTCGGCAGGTTGATTCGGCTCAAAAGCAAAAGAATACTCTTCTTCGCAGACCAATTTTGCTTCTCCGCTCTTGAGACTGTAAACAGCTAAACTGCTCTTCTCCCCTTCCACCTTGGGTGCGATCAAAAGCAAATCATCCTCCAGCCGAGTTAGGACCGGCACTTGATTAGGATTATCCAAGGCAGGTAGCGAGACAACTTCATTGAGCTTGTGGTCTTCTCCATAGCTAATAACCGTAGCCTGGTTCCTGGCTAAGCAAAGTAAATAGACCTTCCCTTCAAAGAAAACGGGATTAAAAACCCTAGTGTTGAGGCCCCGTAAATCCATTTCTTCCTTGACTTCCCCGGAACTTGGGTTAAAGCTATACATGGCCTGGGTCTGCCCATAGGCACTGCCAGCAGTCATAGGAACAGCACTTAGACTTAATTTAAACTCCTTGCCATCAAAGGCAAAAGCATCAAAAAAACCTTCTCCTTCGATATTTTCCAATTTAACATGCAACAAATTTTCCGGCAAAGCCACTTCTTCCAGGGTCACCTGATCGAGTTTAATCTGGCCCCCCTGAACCGGATTCTCTGCCTGAGCGGCAGGCTCTTGGTTCTGGCTCGCTGGTGCTTCAGCCTGGCTGCTGGTCTCCCCAGCTTGAGGTACAGATTCTTGGGCTGGCGGCGTAGATTCCTCGGCCTGGCTGGCAACCTCATCCGCTTGGGAGCCTTGCTCCTTCGTTGACGGAGAAGCACTCATAGGATCCGTAGCACTAGAAGCTTCAGAGGAGACTCCGGTGTCAGGAGTATTTGTTGAAGAGCTGGATTGACCTTCTTGATTGGCCTCTGTCGTTGCTACGGAAAACTTAGGAGAGCTCTCCTTGCAGCCAAATAAGCCAACCAAAGACAGAGACATCGCAAGAAGGATAAGGGGACGAATTGATTTACTCATATGAATTTCCTTTCTTTAAAAGAAATAAATTAGGAACGATATAATAACATAAAGAATGAATGATAGAATGACGAAAAGCTCCTGACCCATAGGGCCAAGAGCTCATATGAATCATTGTATCTATCGGCAAGACTTATATTCTTGCCAAATTTTACATATGCTTAAAAAGCCTTAGAAATCTTGTGTATTGTAATCGCCTGAAGAGAAAATATCATCATCCCAGGAACCCGAGCCAGGAAAATAGCCTTCATAGGGGGTGCCCCCATAGGGCATGGTCTGGTCTTGGCGAGGATCACGATTGGGACGGCGCTGCTTTGAATTTCGATTGGCCTTAGCATTGCGGTCCGTCCGATCTCCAGCAGGGCGACGGTCAGATCGACGGTTCCGGTCATTCCGGTCACCCCGGTCAGAGCGGTTTCCCCGATGGTCATCCCGGTCGTTGCGGTCAGGACGATCATTGCGATCTCCCCGGTCATTCCGATAAGACCGACCCGGCTGACCACCCCGATTGCGTCCTCCACTCCGGCGATTTTCATCAAAAACCGGGGCATCCTCTACAAAATCAGAGCGATCATAGGGAAAAGTATCATCTAAGAAAGCTGGTTCGTCCGCAGATAACATGGGATTTGAATAGGCATCCTCATAGGAAGCATCAAAATCATCTCCAAAATGCTCATCCTGAGGGCCATCAAAAGGCCCATCCCCCCCAGAACGACGTAAGTCAGACCGGGTATCAGAGCGAGGACGACGAGTTGGAGCATTTGCTAAAGGACGGCGAGGCCGACCTCCCCGACGGTTGCCTGCATCCCCGCTATCTTGGTCGCCACTAGGATCCATCATAGTCAAATTGACCCGACCCAGGTGGTCAATCTCAAGAACATAGGCGTCTGCTTCCTGGCCCACTTGCAAATAATCCTCTACTTTGTCGACATGCTCAGGGGCAATCTTCGAAATGTGGATGAGTCCTTCTTTGCCTGGTGCATATTCGAGGAAGGCACCAAAGTCTAAGATGTTGGTAATGGTCCCGTGGACAGGAGTACCCGGTTCTGGGTTAAAGACAATCATCTTGACTTGGTTGATCGCCGTGTCGATGACATCGGAATCTGGTGAGACAAAGTAAACGTGGCCTACCGCTCCGTCTTCAACAACTTCGATCTGGCAGCCCGTCTCAGCAACGAGACGTTTGATGACCTTGCCACCAGAACCAATGACCTCCCGGATCTTGTTCTCGGGGATATCCAAAGTGGAAATCTTGGGTGCGTGATCAGATAAGCTAGTCCGTGGAGTCGCCAGAACAGGGGCCATCACGTGACGCAGGATCTCCAGACGTCCCTTTCTGGTCAGGGCCAGGGCCTCCTGGATGATTTCCAAGGATAGGCCTTCTACCTTAATATCTACCTGGATGGCGGTAATGCCCTTTTCTGTTCCACCGACCTTAAAGTCCATATCTCCATAAAAGTCTTCGACCCCTTGGATGTCCATCATAAGAAGGTGGCCATTTTTCAGCTTCTCATCGGTAATCAAGCCACAAGAAATGCCGGCAACAGGAGCTTTAATCGGGACTCCTGCCGCCATCAGAGCCAAGGATGAGGCACAAATTGAGGCCTGGGAGGTCGACCCATTGGACATGAGGACTTCAGAGACATTGCGAATGGCATAAGGGAATTCTTCAGCGCTCGGTATGACCGGCTCCAAAGCCCTCTCTGCCAGAGCCCCATGGCCGATTTCCCGACGACCCGGGGACCGACTACCTCTAGGATCTCCAACGCTATAGCCAGGGAAGTTGTACTGGTGCATATAACGTTTTTCAGTAAGGGTATCCAAGCCATCTAGTTTCTGAGCACTATCCAGGCTAGCTAGTGTAGTTGCCGTCAGCACCTGAGTCTCTCCCCGCTGGAAGAGAGCCGATCCATGGACCCGGGGTAATAAGTCGACCTCAGCATGGAGGGGACGAATCTCATCCAAGGCTCGGTCATCAATCCGGTGGTGCTTCTCTACAATTTCCCGACGGAGGTGGAACTTCTGAATCTCTTGCATAGCCGGTTCCACATAGGGCAGCAATTCTTCAGCCGTAAAGGGACTAGCCTCAGGCAAATCTTCCAGAGCTTTTTTAAACTCTTTTTCTAAGGCCTGGATATTGTGATCTCTAAGATCTTTATCCCCCTCGATGAAATATCGGCTTATGTGTTCAGACAATTGACCGAATAAAAAATCGTAAATGTCTTCGGGAATCGCAGAGGAAGGATAAGAAAACTTCTCTTTTCCCACTTCTGCCTGAATCTTAGCGATAAAATCACACAAGTCCTGGATAACTTGGTGACCCGCCTTAATGGCCTCCATCATGACATCATCTGGAACCTCATTGGCTCCAGCTTCAATCATACAAACCTTTTCTTTCGACCCAGCTACGGTCAAATTTAGGTCTGAAGCAGCCCGCTCCTCTTCCGTCGGATTGACAATAATTTCTCCATCGACAAGGCCAACATTGACTCCTGCGATGGGTCCGTGCCAGGGAATGTCGGAAATCGACACTGCGATGGAAGAGCCCAGCAAGGAAGCGGTCTCAGGCATATTATCCTGATCCACAGAAAGGACGAGATTGTTGATGCTCACCTCGTTGCGCATGTCATCAGGAAAGAGGGGTCGCATGGGGCGATCAATCTGCCGAGCGGTCAAAATAGCATGTTCGGTCGGCCGACCCTCTCTGCGCAAAAACCCACCCGGGATCTTGCCCACAGCGTACATTTTTTCTTGGTAATCGACGCTCAAAGGGAAAAAGTCAACATCCGGTTTGGGATCGGCGGCCGTAGCGGTGGAAAGTACTACAGTGTCGCCATAGCGTACAAGGCAAGACCCATTGGCATATTGGGCCAACTGGCCCACTTCAACCACAAGTTTCCTGCCGGACAATTCTGTTTCAAAAATTTTCTTCATGTTGATCCCTATCCACTCTTCTCAGAGTTCTAAGTTTGGCCTTCCAAAAGACTGGGAAGATGGGCCAAAGGAGCCACCCTCACGCCCTTTGACTTCGACCAAATCTTACTTATTTTCTGAGATTCAAGCGGCTGATCAGATCACGATAGCGATTGATATCGATTCCCTGCAAATAATCCAGCAAACGCCGTCTTTGACCGACCATCATTAAAAGACCTCTTCTAGAGTGGTGATCCTTGGGATGAACCTTTAAATGCTCTGTTAAATGGTTAATCCGCTCGGTCAAGAGGGCTACCTGTACTTCTGGCGAACCAGTGTCCCCCTCAGATAGGGCGTACTCTTTAATCAACGCTGTTTTGGTTTCTTTGTCCATAATTCCTCCTTAAGGGAAAAGTTTAAATTTTACTCTCTGGGAGCGATTTTCCCTTCCATAGGCTCAGTATGGGGTTGAACCTTCCCAACAACTGAGCACAAGGACCTTGAGTTTAACAAAATCCTTGTTATTTGTCAAATTTTCGCACGAGCTCCGTAAAATATTCGCCTCGCTCTTCAAAGTTCTTGAAGTGGTCAAAGGAGGTCCCCGCTGGGGTAAAGAGGATGTTGTCCCCCGGCTCGGCCAGGGCCATCGCCTTCTCTAGGGCCTCCTTGTAATCCTTACAAAGGGTATAGGAAAAGCCTGGGGCTTCAAGGGCCTCCTTAAGGGCTTCCTCCAGGGCTGCCTGCAGGAGACCCTCATTTTGTCCGGAGATGAAGGCAGCTTTGGTTTCTTTCACCATAAGCCTAGCCAAGTCATGGTAGTCGCAGTTTTTATCCTTCCCACCCATGATCAAAATGGGCTTGGGCCCCGCTTGCTCCCCCCCACCTGAACCTCGGAAGGCAAGGATCGTATTAAGGGTTCTCGTGGGCGAACTATCGATGGAGCTCTCATAGATGGCAACGCCCCCCTCTTCACGGACCAAGGCCTGGCGGTGGGCCACCCCCCCAAAGGTCTGGGCCAGGTCCTTGGCAGCCTCGGCCAGAGCCCGATTCCGGTCCTCCTCACTACCAGGGCCTAATTCTTGGTAGACCTCATGGACCAAGGCCAGGGCTGCTAGATAGTTATCCTGGTTAAAGCGGCCCCGGAGGCGGATATCCTTGGTAGTCAAAAAGGGCTTTTCAGACGTAGGGGCCGGCAAAGCTTGATCTAGGGACTTGCCATCCTGATTAACTAGCTTACGATTCAGATCAACTGGCTCCACATCACGATCCACCGGGCCTAAAGAGCCATCTGCGGCAATCTGCCAGAGGGGACCCTGGAATATTTGTGGGGCCTGGTGGAGGAAAAGCCAATGGGCGGTGGGGTTGAGGGTTAGCCACTCGGGGTCATAAGAGGCCCCGTTGATGACCACGGTAGGGAAGGCGGAATGGGCAAAGATATTCGCCTTGGCCCGTTTGTATTCGTGAAAATCCTTGTGATAATCGAGATGGTTTGGACTGATATTGGTCAAGAGGGCGTAGTCGATCTGGGCCTGGAAAGCCATCAACTGGAAGCTCGAAAGCTCGAGGACAACCAGGTCTTCTGAACGAATTTCCCCCAGGCGATCGATGAGGGGTGTTCCAATGTTTCCTCCAAGATGCACAGTAAAGCCAAGTTTTTCAAGGAGTTTCGCCGTCAAGGTTGTGGTTGTTGTCTTCCCGTCGCTCCCCGTCACGGCGAGGATGGGGCAGGGGCAAAGATGGCAAAAAAGCTCCATCTCGCTCGTCACCACCATTCCCTTTTTCCTTGCCTCCACCAGTTCTGCCTGGTCAGGCCGCAAGAAGGGAGTCCGAAAGATCAAGACCTCAGAGGGAGAGGTTTTTTGAGCCACTTTCTCCAGGACTGACAAATACTCCGGCCCCCCGATCCAACGGACCTCATCAAGGACCGGAGCTAGGTCGCCCAGGTTGAATTGCTGGATCAGACGATCCTTGACCTCGGCCGGATCAAAGTCTTTTTGATCGGCTACCATGAGCTGGAGGCCATCCTCTCGGACCTTAGGGAGAAGGGCGTGCAAGAGGGCCCGGTTACTGATCCCCAGGCCCAAGATGACGCAGGTCTTACCCTGCCAAAAACGTGCTGCGTGTTGTAAATCTACCATAAAAGCTAGCCTCCTAGCCAACTACTTGGAAGACCTGGTTGGTCATCCGATTAAAGGCCTCTTGGAGGACGGCTGTCGGAGAGGCAAGGTTCAAACGGATGGACCAGGGACCACCAAAGTCACGCCCATCTTGCCAACCAATCCCATAGTCCCAGCCCTGTCTAAGGAGCTCGTCCAGGCTCTTTTGATGGGCCTGGCACCAGGCCTCGCAATCCAGGAACATCATGTAGGTTCCCTCAGGGAGGGCACTTGTAACCCCAGTCCAGATCTTTTCGACATAGCGGTGACCCAAGGCGGCATTTTCTCCCAGAACCTGGAGTAGGGCCGTCAGCCAGGGCTCCCCCTTGGTATAGCCAGCTATGAGAGCATGATGGGCCATGACGTTCATGTGGTTATAGCCCGTCCGGGCACCGACAGCGACGATTTGGTCATGGAGGCGGGGATTAAAGCTCACATGATAACTGCCTGCGATCCCAGCAAGGTTGAAGGTTTTGGTAGGGGCATAGAAGGAAACCGTATGGGTCTTAGCGAAGGTATTGACCTGGTGGCTAGGCACGAAGCTATGGGGCGGATAGATGAGATCAGACCAGATCTCATCTGAGATCACGTAAACATCATACTTTTCAAAGAGCTCCATGGCCTCTTTCAATTCCGCCTTGGTCCACACCCTACCCGAAGGGTTGTGGGGACTACAGAGCACAGCCGTATGGATTTTATAAGTCTTGACTTTTTCTTCCATATCCGCATAGTCCATCCGCCAAACCCCCTTAGAATCGATGGTCAAAGGGGAAGGAACCAAGCGGTAGCCTGCTCCCGGAATGTTGGTATGAAAGCCCACATAAGTTGGGCTGTGGACCAAAATAGAATCACCCGGGTTGGCCAGGACCCGGAGAGCTGAAAGAACCCCGCCTACAACCCCATTTTCATAGCCAATCTGGGCCTTGGTCAGCCCCTTGACCCCATTGCGTCGCTCTTGCCAAGTACATATTGCCTCAAAATACTCCTCCGTCGGCCGAAAGTAGCCAAAGAGAGGGTGGTCCAGCCTGGCTTTGAGGGCATCGACAATTTCTGGAGCTGTCGCAAAGTTCATATCGGCCACCCAAAGGGGAATAAAATCCCAGCCAGGCCGAGGTGTTTCTGGACAGCCTGGCAGGCCTATGGCGTCTACTGCAAGGGCATCGTGCCCCCTCCGATCAATCTTTGTCGTAAAATCGTATTCCATCATTATCCTCCCTAAGATCACAAACTGGGTGTAGTGTAGCAAGAATTTACTGACCTTGCCAAAAATTTTGAATGATTTCCAAGGCTCCTCGCAGGGTCGTCAGCTGATAATCCCGAAAATTTTCTTTAGCCAGCTGATAAAAGGCCCCCTGGCCCCAACGTTCATCGATCAGGAGGACAAAGCCCCGATCTTCATCGCTGCGGATCAGCCGCCCCAGGGCCTGGGTCACTTTATTAAAAGCCGGATAAGTATAGGCGTATTGGTAGCCGTTATGGAGTTTTTGTTCGTAATAGTCACAGATAAGGCGGCGTTCTAGGTCGGGGCTGGGATTGCCCACCCCAAGAATAATCACCCCTGACAGCTGCTCACCAGGAAGGTCGACCCCCTCGCTGAATACCGAACCTAGGACGGCAAAAGCCAAAAGAGATCGCTTTCCATAAGAAGCAAAGCGCTGAAGAAAGGCCTGTTTTTCTTGATCGGTCATCCCCTTTTTTTGAAAGACCAGGTCTGTATCGTCCAAATCCTCCTCTTCCGCTAACTTGGTCATGGTCTTTTGCAAGATCGCCAGGTAGGCATAGGAAGGGGCAAAAATCAGGTAATTGGCCGTCTTGACCTTGGTCAGGGCCACCAGGAGGCGGGCAATCCGCACCACCGACCCCTCTCGCGACCGATAGGCAAAGGGCACGTCCGTCACCCCCAGGATTTTACGGTTTTCAACCGGGAAGACCTCCTCCAGGTTGAGAATTTTGGCATCGAGCTCTGAATGCTCATCGTAGACCAAGGAAAGTTGGTAGGGAATGGGGAGCATGGTTGCCGAAAAGAAGCAGATTCCACCCTGGTCCTCATAGCCCTGGGTCAAAATGTGGGCCACATCCAGGCAAAGGAGGCTCCATCGGATCCCATCCTGTTTGGTCCTTTGCGCTGCAAAGAGGTAGGAATCCCCAAAATAATCCGTCAAAACCTGGGTAAAAAAACGCACTTCATAGAAAACCTGCCGGATGAGACTCTCTGGATCAGCAGCCTCTGCTCCCCCAGCGAGCCCCTCTGCCTCCTGTTTCCCCTTAGGAGCCACCAGGGCCTCAACCAGCTCTACCCCAAAAGAATTCAAAAACTGATTCAGGTGTTCCACAAAACTTTGAAAGAAGGTAGGAAACTCCTTGGGATAAGCCTTGGCCAGCAAGAGACCCGGTTCTCGAATCGTCTTCTCCTCTCCTGCAAATTGTCCCATATCGATCAGGGGCTCCCCTGGCTCAGCTCTCCCAAGCTTCTCACCTGGCTCGGCCCTCCCAGGGTTCTCCCTTAGACCCAGGCCACTAGCTGCCTTTTCCTTCCCAGATGGGGAAAGAAAGCTAAGAAAAGCCTGGGCCATCCGATGGAGAATTTCCAGATCCTCCTGCAAATGTTCCAAGGCTCGCCAGGCTTCTGCTTCCTGTCGGGGGGTCAGCTGAGATTTTGGTCGGGCTAAAAGCCCTTGGGAAGCCTCTTGGCATTGGATCAACAGGGCTCGCAACTTTTCCACCTTCCCAGAGCCCAGCCCCGCACTGTACATCATCTTGGCCCGCTGTGCCAGGTTATGGGCCTCATCCACCAGGACAAAAGGCTTAGCCGGGCCTGGCTGGGGACCAAAAGCCGGATCTGAGCGAGACTTAGCCTCCAGGTGAATCTCCCCCCGTAAATCAGAAAGTGAACGGATCCGGGCCGTTGGGTCAAAATAATGGTTATAATCCGCCACCACCAAATCGCTGGTCGGGATCATTTCGAGCGCCAACTCATAGGGACAAACCTGGAATTCTTTGGCTAGGGCCAAGAGCCGAGGCCGGTCCAGGAGGATATCTGCCCCCGTAGCGAGAATCGCCGACCGAATCTTCTGAAAATATTCCCTCGCATAGGGGCAGCGATCGGTCTGACAAAAGAGTTTGGGTTCAAGACAAAGACTTTCTTTGGCGTAGAGGATCAGGGTCCGGCAGGGAAAGCCCTTGGCCTGGAGGAGGGCAGCAGTCTGGGCCGCAGCCCTCCGACCTGCCGTCATCGCTGTGAGGTAGAGAATTTTAGGAATAGCCCCGGTGGCCAGGGCCTTGAGGGACGGATAGAGGACTGAAACAGTCTTGCCTATTCCCGTAGGGGCATTGATGAGGAGGACATCCCGCCTGCGTATGGTTGCAAGGAGGGACCGCATGATGGTCTCTTGGCCATTGCGGAGGTTGGCAAAGGGGAAGGTGGCTCGGAGGGCAGCCTGGGGGTAGGCAATTCTCCGTAAGATGCTCGGCTCCTGAAGGGCCAAATAACCCTCGCAGGCTGCCACAAAGAAGGTCGTCAAGGCCTCAAGATCAAGCTTGCGTGCTAGGATGGTCGGCACTTCCTCCCCCCTTAGATAGTAGACGAGTTGGACCTGGATGAGGGGGTCTGAGGGCTCGGAAGACCCGTTCGGGTCGGGATTAGCGCTTGCAAAGCCACCTGAAGGTGGAAGGCCGGGTTGGGAGACAGAGACAGGATCCGCTTCTTCACCTAGATCGTCCCAGAGGGTCTCCCAGTCCATGCTCTGGCGGAGGGCATAGGCATAGAGGCAGACTTGGGCCCAGTCTTCATAGCGGCCCTGATGCAGGATCTGAGGGGAACGAGCCTCGCTGGGGCTCAAGCTTTTCACCTCGTAGAGGTTGACAATCTTCTCTTTCTTGCCCTGGGGGTAGGCCAAGAGTGTTAGGACGTCAATACGTCCTTCCAGGTCTAGGAAAAGGGGGTGGCCTCCTATGGTTTTTTCATAGCTTGCTCGGACAGGGAGTTCCGTCTGCAGCTTGGTTTTTGGCCGATAAGCCGGGTCAGAATCCAGCTCAATGCGAGCCAACTCCTCCCCCATCCACCGGGTAAAACGTCGCTGGACCCGATAGCCCTCACTCATCTCAGACCGGGCCCGCAAAGACCTATCATAGAGACCACCGCGCCGGAAAACCAGGTGGGCAAGGTCTTTGATCCCCATCTGACCGTATAAGGGAGTGGGGTCAGCTGGTGGTGAGAAATCAGCCATGCAAGGACCTTCTTTTTCTTCGGCCCCTTTCGTTGAATCAATAAAAAAAGAGGAGGCTCCAGGCTCCCTCTCGGGGGCTCGAGTCTCCTCTTCTTCGTGCCTAGGTGAAAAAATCTCCAAAGCATGCTCCTTATCTTGGTGCGGAAAACAGGACTTGAACCTGCATGATGTTACTCACTAGTACCTGAAACTAGCGCGTCTGCCAATTCCGCCATTTCCGCATAAGCTTGCCAGCCGATGGCTGTGCACGTAGCTTTGCTAGCCTCGATAGAAGCAATCAGGTAAACTGTTAAGCTCCTTCCACTTGGCTGCTACATTGAATTAAGATACTAGGTCTTCAAAAAAAATGCAAGGGCTCCGGTAAAAATTTCTAGGCCGAAGTCCTTGCTTCTTTGGCTTGGAGTATTTGTTCATGGAAAGGCCGGGTTATGAGCTCGTTACTGAATCCTTAGCTCACCCTCTCACGAGCTTACTACTTTTTATTCAGCTCGTCCTCCATGGCCTTGAAAAGTTCCTGGTATTCAGGAATATCTTGAACATTTTTAGGACGAGATGGTGAGGTCTCTCCTTCCTTCCTGTCAAGAGGAAGGCCCTCGCAGCGCCACACACTATGGTAGGCCTCTCGGTAGGAATCGACCTTGGTTAAGTCCACGTCGGGCTTACTCTTAAGCTCATCATAATGAAAATCTAGCCAAACCACATTTTTCTTCCAGCTATCAAGAGTGGCATGGCGGTTGGGATCCTGTTGATTGATGAGCGTTACGATATATTCTTCCTCTTCCTGGACTCTCCTATAGGGTTCTAGGTAAGTATCGGGGTTGGTATCGAGCTCAATTTCATGGAGGAGGGGGCACTCCTTCAATAGTGTCTGGTAATCCATCCCGGCTTGGTATGGTAGGCCATCTTTTTTCTCCTTATTTTCCTGATTCCACTTCTTACGATGGGTTTCCAGGAAAGTATCTATGGCGGGGAGATCAATGTTGTCTTCGTCCTTGATGGCATCATAATTAGCATCGAGCCAGACTACTATGCGCTTCCAGTCGTTGGGATCAACTTTCCAATCTGGAGAATACTTGTGAATTGCCTCTAGGACTACATCTACATCATTGCCATGACCGATAGGCTCCGAAGGAGATGTTAAAAAATAACTTGTCTCAGCGGTAAGAGATTCAGAAGTCATTTCATCATGATTCAACATTGTGGTAGATGAAATATCTTCCTTAGCTGGAGAGGCCTGTAAAGGTACAGTTCCATGCTGACAACCCGCACTCCCCAAACATAGAAAGCAAATGAAAACGGAATAACAGATGATTTTTTTATACATGTTAGGAATACCTTTTAGCTTTACATATGGAAGATAATAAAAGGATATAGGCCTGCTATGTACTTTATAGATCCTGTGATTGTATCTTGTGTGTGCGCTGCATAAACCAAATCCTTAGCTGAAGTGTTGTACCCAACAATGACAACAATATGGAACGCTCTACCTCTGCTATTTAGCCAAGCCACCGCATCGCCTTTGTACCCAAAACTATAGGCTCCTTCATATGAATTAAAAGACTGGCTCTGAGAATGATCCGTCCAATATTCTTTAAAGGCGTCCGCACCTCTCCATGTTGAGGAAACCTGATTAATATCGGCTATACTACCAGATGAAAACCAGTACGAAGTGTCGCTAGATGGACCAAAGGACATCCTTTTTCCACCTGCATAGAGACATTGGGAAACAAAGTTCGCACAATCTCCACCGTAAGGAGACCAATCAGGATAATTAGAATTATAATTTGACCAATAAGACGTTGCATAAGCCGCAGCTGTACTTCCATCATAATTTGTACTAGACAAAATATTGGTATGGAGTTTGACTTTAGAAGATTTATTCTTGCACCGCCTCACAGAACGGTAGGCTTCTATATATGAGTCTACATCTACCATATTGATAGACTCATCCTCATTCATAAGTTGATAATTCGCTTCTAGCCAGTGCAAATTCTCCTCCCATCCATCAAGAGTAGCATGACTATCAGGAGCTAAGCGATTGATCACCCCTACAACATACTCTTCTTCTCGTTGCACTCTACTGTAGGCTTCCTGAATATCAGCTAGAGAGCGTTCCAAATCAACTTTAAGATTCTCTGTAGCGTTCTCTTTTAGCCACCTTTGATATTCAATCGAACTCTCGTTAAATGGCTTCACTTTGCTTTCCTCAGCTAACGTTGGTTGGCTGAAATTCGGTAGGATCAAGCACAAGGCCAAGATGATACAAAGAACAGATAATTTTTTCATGAGTATACCTCCTACTAACAATGTATAGCAAAAAGCTAGATATAGATACGTTCGCAAACAACTATAGGTCAAATGGAAATTAACTTTAGTCGTTACATCATTATAACATGTTATGCCATTAAAGCAAATGCTCCACCAATATTTCCCTGATAAAGTAGAAAAACTTTGATTTAATTAGACTACTCCAAACATAATCTGCTAAATATGAAATATCTCCCACAAAGCGAATTAACAAATGGTCTTCAACGCATGTTCACCTCTATAACCTTATGATAAATTTTTGCTTGATCATTGCATCGTCCCGGTTCCCCCGTCTGGGCTTTCGACTGATGGCAGGAGGTCGGGGTTCCCCATCTGCTGTTTGAGACGGAGGGCTGTCTTGGACTGAGCCAGACCACCAAGGGCCGTCTCCCGTAAGGCAATGGGCAGAGCTGCTCCAATTTTCCCCATGGCGACAATGACTTCATCGCAGGGGATTTTTGAGGGAATCCCGGCCAGGACAATTTCGACGGCAGCCAAGGCATTGGCCACCCCCATGGAATTACGCTTAATGCAGGGAATCTCCACTAGACCGGCGACAGGATCACAAACGAGGCCAAGAATATTTGCTAAGGAAATGGCGACAGCATCGACGATTTGCTCTGGCGTGCCACCCGCTGCTTCCGTGAGGGCCCCAGCTGCCATTCCGGAGGCAGCTCCCACTTCCGCTTGGCAGCCGGCTTGGGCCCCCGAAATGCCTGCCCGGTTGCCAATGATCATGCCCAAAAGGCCCGCCGTGATCAGGAAATCCACCTGTTGGGTCCGAGTCATCTCAAGCTCATCCCGAAAGGTCATCAAAATGGCTGGAAGAATCCCCGAAGAGCCAGCGGTTGGTGTGGCGCAAATAATCCCCATCCCGGCATTGACTTCCGTCACCGCCATGGAATAGGATAGGGCCTGGGTAAAATTCTGCCCCACCAGGCTCTTTTCCTGGCTGGCCCGCGCATAGAGTTTGGGGGCATCCATCCCCGTAAGACCGGAGTGAGAGCGGATCCCTTTTAGGCCCCGCTCAATCGACTTCTCCATCACGGTCAGCTGGCCGTCCATCTTTTCGTAGATCTCTTCCCGAGTCATCCCCCGCTCGGCGATCTCCTGCTGGACCATGAGCTCGTGGAGGGGAAGTTTTTGGGCATTTGCGGCCTGGACGATTTCTTCCATACTAGTATACATGTAGATTTTCTCCTTTATGCGCTAGGTTTTAGTTTTCCTGAGACCCTATTTTTTTCATATGGATGACCTGGGTCACAATGGGAAGTTGCTCGAGATCGTGGATCATATTCAGACTGTAATCCTCATCTGTTTCCACCAACATAATGGCGATTCCTCGTTTGACCTTCCTCGAAACTTCCATGTGGCTGATATTCAGTTTATATTTTGCAAAGACAGACGTAATCATAGCAATACTTCCAGATACATCGTTATGCATAATGATAATATTTTTGGCATCGCCGTCGAGGAGGATCTTATAGCCATTGAGTTCGATGATCTCTACACTTCCACCCCCGACCGAGGCCCCGACGAGTTCTACTTTAAAGCCCTTTTCCGGATTGGAAAGTTCAATCCGGGCCGTATTGGGATGGCTCATTTCTTCTTCACTCGTACAAATCGTCACGTGCATACCCAATTTTTGTGCCTCAGTAAAGGCCTGGGAAATCCGCTCATCGTAAGTCTTAAAACCCAAAAGGCCCGCCACCACGGCGAGCCCAGTCCCGTGCCCCCTCCAGGTATGGGCAAAGGACCCATAGAAGGTGATCTTTACTTCTGGGGCAATGCCCCCGTAAATGGCCCAAGCAATCTGTCCGATCCGGACAGCCCCTGCCGTATGGGAACTCGAGGGTCCGACCATGACGGGGCCAATAATATCAAAAAGACTAACGTATTTCATAGCTTTCCTTTCCTTTTTTCTTCTTCATTTTTCTTCTTTATTTGTCTTTCCACTGAGGTCTCTAGCAAAAGCTGTCAACTCCAACAAATACTCATAAGCCGGGTAATCCCGGTCGTTGCGCATATGGAGCCAGCGGTCAGCAATACTGACCATCCGTGTCGCCAAAGAGGGCGAGAGCTTGACCTGGAAGAGCTGAGACAGGGGACAAGCCTCCACATGGCGGAGGAGGGCGATCCCTGCTGGGGAGACCAGAGTTCCTACAAAACTTGGTTCCAAGCGAGCCATCCTGGCACAGGAGGGACAAAGGAGCCCCCCATGGCTATACTCAAAGACCAAGGGCTGGGTCCCTAGCTCGTCCAAAGCCTTAGCGCAGCGAGCGCAAAAGTCAAGAGCTGGGGCATAGCCCATGAGGGCCAGAAAACGATAGCGGAAAATGGCTAAAGAAGCCAGCAAATCTCCACTCGTCCCGATCTCTTGTAAGCCTAGGACTAGGAGGTCGTAGAGCTCATCATCTCGATTATTTTCTTCTAGGAATATTTGGTACAGTTCAGCCAAATGCTTGGCCGCTGTCTGGCGAAAGGGATTACTCGCTAGGGCTTCTTCCCGACGGACGATCTCCCCTTCCTTAATCCGGACATAGCCCCGAGGCGTCTTCTCCAAGGTCAGCTGGGCCGTAGTAAAAGGCTCCAAACAAGCCTTGAGGGGGTTTTTCCCGTAAAGCCCGTAGGCACCAACCGAAATCAGGCCCTGGTCTCGGGACATGAGCTTGATCATAGCCTTGCCATCGTTGTAGGGAGTATTTTGTAAAATAATCCCAGTCAGATCTTGAAATGCCAATGTTCTGCCTTGCCTTTAGGTCCAAAGACTCTTGCTCTGGACATCCCAATAGCCCAGTTCTTGCAAAAAGCTTTCATTCTCCCGCCAATTGGGCAAAACCTCCACGTCGAGGTAGAGCTCAGGGAAAACATCAAGATAATAGTGGATTTTCTCGCGTGATGCTACCCCGATGGCCTTGATCCGGGCCCCCTTTTTGCCAATCAGCATCCCCTTTTGCCGGTTATTTTCGCAAATAATCCGGGCTTCAATCGTAAAGGTTCGATCAGCAGGGAAGTTGGCATCGTTGAGGGTGCGAGGGGTCTCCCGCTCCTTGAGACTTTGGATCTGGACGGCTGTTGCAAAAGGCAATTCCTGGCTCATTTGCTCATAAACGCAGGAACGGATGAGTTCTTGTACCAAATTGCGTTCACTCTGATCGGTGAAAGACCCATCAGACACGAGGAGACCCCGGCGGGGCAGGTGGTCTCGCAGGACT
>ERZ1673752.3016-NODE-3016-length-17067-cov-10.719081_pt1 | contig 17067 bp, 14 predicted proteins | sample MGYA00580195_ERZ1673752 | MGnify/ENA primary metagenome ERZ1673752 (study PRJEB41218, sample SAMN15661744) | gut metagenome | host: Homo sapiens | place: Canada: London | collected 2015-08-20/2019-03-30 | study: EMG produced TPA metagenomics assembly of...
CAGTCTGTCGTAATTGCTCCAGTCGGTGCCGAGTAGCAGGTTGCGCCCGCCGATCCGGAGCTGGTCGTCCAGCTCCTTGGCTCGCTTGACGGCGTCATCGTAGGCTTTCTTGGCGGCATCAAGGGCGGCTTTGGCGGCTTGGATGTCCTTCTTCTCCTGAGCAGAGACTACGCCGTCGAGCTCAGCCTTGGTGACTGTGTCGTCGAGCTTACGCCGGGCATCGTCCACGGCAGCCTTAAGGTCATTGAGCACCTTAGGGTCTACGTCCTTGCCGGGGGCGCCCTGCTCGCCCTTGGGACCCTGAGCGGGGGTGCCGGTGGAGATCCAGGCGGTGCCGTCCCAGACCTCCCAGATGCCGGTGGCGCTCACCCGGGGGGCGAGGCCATTGACTCCGGTCTCCCCTCGGGCATCGTCGCCGGTATTGACGTAGGTCTGCGCCTTGCCGTCCCAGACGTGCCACTTGCCATCGACGATCTTGGGCGGGTGGCTCTGCAGCTCGTCCACCTCCCCGGCGAGGTCGGAGAGGCACCCCCGGCTGCCGTCGGGGCGGGAGAAGGAGACTGACGAGGCGTAGATCTTCCCTTGAGCGAGGTCGATGGACATGCGGCCGTTGGCGGAGGAGATGGTGTCTACGACCATCTGCCCGGGGCTGATCATGCTGAAGCCGTAGAGGCGGTTGTAGGCGCGGTCACCCCCGTCGAGGGAGGAGAGGGTGCCTATGAGGAGGTGGTAATAGTCCGGGTCGCTCTCCATCGGGATCGGCTCCTCGGAGAGGAGGAAGGCTCCCTCCGTGCCGACCCTTGCCGCCCGGGCGTAGATGTAGTAGCTCCTGTCGGGGTCGGTGAGGGGCGGCGAGACGTACTTCGGCAGGCGCCAGTAGCGGTACTCCGAGGGGTCGCGCCTGTCCTTGACCGTGGTGATGCCGATGGTCTGATGGCGGATGACAGACTCCCCTACATGGAGTGCCTTGTCATCGGGGTCATAGTTGATGGCCGGGGTAACGCTCTCGAGGGAGCCGACCGCCCGGACGAAGTCCAGCTGTGTTGCCTGACTGCCGACGAGGATCCCCATCGTCTCGAGGACGGAGGGCTTAAGGCGGCGGGTGAAGCCCTCCAGCCCCTCCACCGCCCGATCGACCATCGAGAGGTGCTCGAGTGCCTGTCGATAGCTCTGCGACTGCTGCCTCTGCACCTCCCTGATCTGCTCCCGCCGGACCACCTCGTCCGCCTCCACCCGGTCGAGACGGGAGAGGAAGGAGCCGGGGACCGGTGCGGTGGAGAGGGTGACCGAGGGAGCGTGCGGGTCATTGACCGCCTGTGTCGTGGAGACGATGCGGATGACGGAGCCGGAGGGGTGAAACTCCGGGTCGGAGAAAAGCACATGCCCCCCGGGGACCAGCTTCCCGCCCACCTCGAGCCAGTGCTTCCGCGCCCAGATGCCGTCCACCTCGCCCCGGAAGGTGTAGACCGGCTCCATATTGTCACTCAGGTACCGCTTCGCCTCGCTGAGCATCCGCTCCTCCGCCTCCTTTATATAGGAAGGGGGGAGGGCGATCCCGAAGACGGCATACTTGTCGCCCGCCTTGGGCATCCACCGGGCGGAGGGGAAAGTGAAGCCGTCCTCCTCCCGGGGGACCAGCTCGAAGCGTCGCTCCTCATGGTGGTACCCCTCGAGGGCGGTCTCCGACTGCCGGATCTCCAGCTCGCGCCCGGCGAGGGCACCGGACTGAAATCGGATCACCGCCTTATCACCCGGGATGCGGCAGTCGGAGTAATTGAGGTCGGCGGGGATGGAGGCATCCTTGATGTCGTAGAAGCACTTCTCCTCCGAGACGGTGACCACCTCCGAGACGGTGCCGACGCGGGAGGGGTAGATGTGGGAGAGGTCGAGGGGTGCCTCCCGCCCCTCGACGTCTGAGGAGAGGGAGGTGGAGCCGTCGGGGAGGTGGAGGGAGCGGGAGCCGTAGGCGGCGGGGTCGATGTTGCGCGAGCCGCCGACGACATAGAGGCGGGAGATGGGGAGCTTGTCCCCGTCTCCGGAGCGACTGACTCCGGAGAGGAAGCCCTTCCCCCTCCCGTAGCTCATCGGCACGGGAGCGTCCCTCCACAGCTCCTCCCTCCTCAGGCTGATGGTCTTCCCCTTCACCACCCACTCCGTCTTGTACTCCTCCGCCAGCCGGCAGAGAGCGGCGTAGCAAGTGTCACTCTTATAGGCGACCAGGCGATCCCCCGCCTCGAGGGAGGTACCCACCGACCAGCCCTCACCCATGGCTCGGGTGATCAGGCGGAGGTGGTCTGTCGGAGAGCCGACCATGACGAAGTCCACCTTGGTCTCCCCCTCGGGAGACTTGACGAGTCGCTGCTTCAGCTCCTCGGCGGAGGAGTGGAGGACCAGCGTATACTCCAGCCACTCGCGCTGCACCTTGGAGACCTCCGAGGGGTAGCAGAGGGTGTAGCGATCGCCCTCGAAGTCTGCATAGTCACCAAGGGCAAAGGGGATGGGCTTAGAGGAGGAGAAGTGCAGCTCCAGTCGCCCCGCCTGCATCACGGAGCGGATACACTTGGAGGAGTCGGAGGGGTTGACAGAGGCTCTCAGGGAGCCTGAGCGGGTAAGTATATCCATCAGTCAATAGGGGTAAAGAAAAGAGTAAAGCGAGCGACACCGGTCGGTCCCACAGAGGGACCATCGACCCGAGAGACATAGCCACGGACACCGCCGAGGGTGGTCGGTCCCGGCTGCCGGATGAGTTGCCAGAGCGAGGCGAGGGGGCCCACCTCGAGCCTCGGGAGAGCAAGGGGGAGCTGTATCACCTCGAGACGAGACTTAGGCTCCCGGGCATAGTACACCTGTCTCATCGCCCGGAAGGCACTCTCCTCCGTCCTCTGGCGCTTTATGATCCGAGGGCGGCGCATCGTATCGAGGCAGTCACCCACGGCGAAGCCTATGGTGGAGAGTGGCTGATCACCGAGGAGGAGGGGTGCTCCGTGGCGGTAGGGCGTGCAGTCGGTGGGGAGAGCGTCCCAGAGCGCCATGGGGTCGTCCACGGCAAAGGAGAGCTCTGCGCAGAGGTAGTCCCCACCCGGGAGGTGGCGGAGCTCCTCCACGGCTCTCGGACGGACCACCACAGTCCTCTCGAGAGAGAGGAGGGAGAGCGAGGGCTGACGGATCGCACTACGGAGAAGCGAGAGGAGTGAGGGACGCAGTACCAGAGACACCCTCCCCTCCACCGGCTCGAAGAGCGGTCGTGAGAGGTCCACATCAAGACCCTCCTCGTCTCCCCAGTCGACGGTCGTCGGGGTCTTACGTGTCGGGATCTGCCAGAGGGCGGCATCGCCACCCCGGGCAAAGGAGATCCCCTCTATATCCTTTATGGCACTCATGCTCTACTGCTTGATGGTGATGCCGTCCCTCCGGAGCAGATCCAGCGCCTCCTCGATGGCACGGAGGCGGGGGAGGTGACCGGAGTTGCCGGCTATGGTGGTGACGTCCTTGGCGATGGAGGAGAGGAGCCGGGCGGTATCCTCGGAGGATCGGCGGCTGCTCTCACCGAGAGCGACGAGGAGCCGTAGCTGCAGCAGCTCGCCGGTCTCTATCCCCATCAGCTCGTCTATACTGTCCTGTGACGCCTGAGCGAGCCCTCTCTTCGCGACCGCCCTCCGCTCCGCCTCCGCCCCCTCATGGAGGACTCCGAAGGCTTTATTGATCTCCTCAAAGGCGTGTGCCGCCTCCGGGATGCGCTCTCTTATCGATGCACGGAAGCGCCTTAGGTCGTCGATGATGTCGCCGTCTCCCCCCGCATCCATAGAGGCCTTCATCTCCCTCGAGAGGGTGTCGAAGTAGGAGGAGAAGAAGGAGGCAAAGGCACGCTGTCGGGCGATCCCCGCCAGGAGGTCGTCCATCTTATGTCCGAAGTCCGCCATCGCCCCATCGATGTCCCCTGAGGAGATGCCGGAGACGAGCGCATCGGAGAGCTGCTTGCCGAGGTCACCGGTGAGGGACTTGAGGGACTCCTCCATCTCCTGCTGAGCCTCGATGCCCTTCCGGCGGATCTCCTCCCAGTTGTCGACCAGCTTGCGGGTCACCTCATCAAGTCGGTCGTAGTCGGCGAGGATGGCGGGATTGAGCTCGAAGGAGCGGGACCCCTCCTTGATGATCGAGCCGTACCTCTTGGAGATGGACTCCAGGACGGGGACAGTCTTCCGTGCCGCCGCCCCGGTGATCCCACCAAATAGGGCACCGATGGCGGCGCCGATGGCAGTACCGAGCCCGGGGATGATGGAGCCGATGGCGGCACCGGCACTCGCGCCACCGGCTATACCGGTGGCGACATTGGCACCGGAGACCACCCTCTTCGTCCCCGTCTGTACCCTGCCGGCAGCGATGCGGTCGAGGGTCCCTGCGAGCTCCTCCATGGCGGCCCGATAGCGGAGGGCTCCGGAGATCGCCTTGGCGTAGGGGTCCTCGACGCCATAGAGATTGGAGGGCTTGTGAGAGAGTGCCTCTATGCGGGCTATGGCGGCACGGTGGTAGGCACTCTCGAGACGCTTTGCCCAAGCCTCCTCCGCCTCGGCATTGGTGCGGGCCGTCTCCATCGCCATACCGATGACGGAGGCGAGACCGGAGATGCCGGAGGAGACGCGCTCCATCGTCGTGGCGCCCTTGTCGAGGGCGGTCATCACGCCCTCTGCCCCCTTGGCAAGTGTGCCAAAGGTCCTGCCCACCTCCCCGGGGAGCGAGGCGAGAGAGCCGCAGATGTCCCTCACCGCCTCTCCCAGCTCCTGCATCCTTTTAGTCGGCATCTCCCTCAGCTCCCGGCTGAGGTGCTCCTCCTCGAGGGCGGCATCGGCGAGAGCGTCCGACACCTCCACGCCGAGACGAGCGAGGTCACGGAGGAGGGTGATGCGCCTCTCGACCTCCTCCCGCCGCACCCGCAGGACATGAGCCTCCCGATCTGCCCGGAGGAGTGCCGGCTCTGCCTCGCTCTCCATCTCCGCCTTACGGATGCGTATCTGCTCCATGCGGTCGAGACGGCGGAGATCGGTCTCGAGGCGGAGCTGCTCCGTCTTGCGGATGCGAGCCTCCTCGATGCGGGCGATGGCCGTCTCCTCCTCGGTGCGGGAGAGAGCCGTCTGGTGAGCCTTGCGGGCAAGCTCGTCGTAGTGCCTATTGGCCTCGCTGAGCTGTCTCTCGAGCTCTCCCGAGAGGTCGCTCGTGATGCTCTCCTCTATCGTGCGGAGGGTCTCCCGCGATCCTGCGGCGACCGCCTCTCTCTCCCGGGCATACCTCTCAGCCTCCTCTGTCGAGAGACGATCGACGGCGGCAGAGTGCTTGGAGAGGTCGATGGAGGGATCCTCCGTCTCGAGTCTCCTCACCTCGGAGCGGTACTTCTCTATCTTGCGTAGCCGTCCCTGATGCTCTACGTCCAGCCGGGCGAGTCTCTCCCGAGCCCCCTCCTCCCGGGCTGCGAGGATGGCGGCTTGGGTGTCCCGCTCTATCTCCTCGAGGAGCCGTCCGGTGTCTCGGGCTTGCCGTATGACCCTCTTCTGCTGCCTTGCCCGCTCCTTGTAGGGACTGAGCCCTGCGTCGGTGAGGGCTTTGGCGGCTGCCTGCTCCTGCTCGGTCATCTGACGTATGAGCTGATCGCCCTCTCGGAGGAGTGCCTCTCCCTCACGGCGCACCTTGGCGGCTCGACGCTTGGAGACCTGCTCCACGGAGACGGTCTGACCGAAGGAGGCGAGATAGTCCGCGATGGTGATATTCCCCGCCTCGCGGTCGGCATCGGCGATCCTCTGTAGTCCCTCCTTATACTTCTCGGAGGCGGTCTCCATGAGGGCGGCGGCCATCGCCCGACGTTGCATCGAGGTGACCATCGCCTCCTCCCCCTCCACGAGTACCCTCTCGGCATCGGAGACCGAGGAGACAGAGACCCCGAGGGAGCGGAAAGCCTCCGCATTGTCTCGGACGAATTGCTCTCTCCCGGAGCCCTCGAGGGTGTCCCACTCTGCTCGGAGGTGGCGGAAGGTGGCGAGCGGGGTGGCCATACTCGATGCCATCGCCTCGGAGAGCCGCCCCGCCTCCTCCCTCGCTCTCCGCTGTCGGGAGACATACTTGTCGATGGCGGTGGCGACGGCAGTGACAGCGAGGGAGAGCCCGAGGGTGAGGGTGGCGGTGAGAGCCTTGGCGGCGGCATCACTGATGCGGAGGGAGGAGGCGAGGAGGGTCTGGGCTCGGGCAAAGAGGCGGGTCGCTCCCGCCACTGCCTGCATGCGGAAGGCTCCCGTGCGGGCAAAGGTCATCTGCAGCTGCTGCAGTCCCACGGTGAGGGCAATGGCGCTCTGGAGCTTAGTCTGCACCCGGGCGTACTCCTCGGTGGATCCTGAGGTAAGCCCGAGGGCCCCGGCGACGGCGGAGTAGGCTCCGGCGATCCCCTGCAGCCCGGCGAGGAGACCGCTGAGATCGGCTCCCCTGCCGAGAGCGCTCTGCTCCGCTGAGACGGCACGCTGTGCCTCTGCGATCCCCCGGAGCTCCTCCCTCACCTCTCTGTACCGCCGGGAGCCCTCCTGACCTGTGGCGACGAGTGCCTCCATCTCGGTGCGGAGATTGCGGGCGCGGACGAGGAAGGGGGAGAGGGAGGAGCGATCAAGCTTCTCCACCTCCTTGCGGACACCTCGGACATAGGTCTCCTGCTCCTCGAGCTCCCGCTTCGTCTCCCGGAGCTGCTTCTGGAGACCAAAGGTGTCCTTAGGTGTGGCGGCGTGAGCGAGAGCCGCCTCCACCTCCCTCACTCTGCCCCGTATGGCTACGAGGACCTCCTCCTGGAGTCGGAGGTGAGCCTTGGCGCGAGTGGAGGCATTGAGGACGCGGTCGGCCAGTCGGTCGACAGCATCTCCTCCCTTTGCCGCCTCCTCGGGGACGTTGGAGTTGAGGAGGAAATCGATGTTTACAGACTCCATTTCAATTAGTAATTAGGAATTGGCGAAGATCTCCGCCATGCTGTTGCTGACTCTCACGCTCTGTCGGCGTCGCTCCTCCCGGGTGAGAGGGCGTAGCTTGTCAGAGGTCTCGAGAGCGAAGAGGGCCCAGGGGCACTCCCAGAGGACTTGGTGATGTGTCAGTCCCCGCTCCTCTGCTATGTGGGCGACTTGACCGAAGAGGCTATGGAGGCCGACGACTCCGGTGGTGTCGTCGTCTCTTGGCTCCTCTCCCTCCGTGGACCCGTCCTCGGCTCCAGCAGGATCACTGACATCCGGCTGACCGATGCGGTAGTAGCGGTAAAATCCTCCACCCTCCACTGCTCCATCACTACTTCGGCGAGGGTCACGAGGTCGGCGACACTGTACTCCCTCCTCAGCAGCCGGGCGAGGGGCTTGCGGAGGAGGCGTATCCCCGGGCGGCTGTCCAGTATCGCCACGGCGATCATCTCAGAGAGGGGGCGTGCCTGACGCAGCATCAGCTCCGAGGGGCGCTCCTCCGTGAGGACGGTGAGGTCGTCGAGCCGGGCATCCAGGGCTATGCGGGCGCAGTGGAGGAGCGTGCCGAGCCGAGGGGACCGGATGTAGAGGTGGCGCGGGAGGAAGGGACGAAGGAGGAGCGGGGCGCGGAGTGTAAACTTCGCACCCCGCTCCTGGAGCAATAGGTCAGCCGTGCGGCTGCGCATGTCCATAGGCAATCATCGATCAGACATTGCTGACCGCCACCATATCGACCTGCCACGTGGGAGAGCCGGCAAGGAGGTCGAAGTGGAAGGGGTAGCGGGAGCGACCGCTCTTGGCATTGAAGGACTGCCCCACCTTGACATAGCCGACGGCTCTCGGGCAGACAGTCACTCCGCCGCTGTAGTCGGTGACCCTGAGCGCCACCTCCACCCGGTGCGCCCCGGCGGGGAGCTCATAGCCGACGTCGGTCTTCTGTGCGCCGAGGAGCGTGGCGGGGTCGGAGGTGCCACCGAGGACATCGACGAGGGTGCCCTCGAAGTGCTTCTTCCCACCGGAGATGATCACGTCGGCGGGGGTGTCCAGCTCATTGACATTGATGTCCTCGCTCTGAGGGTCATCCTGTGAGAGCTGGAGTGTATCATCCTGGAGCGTGTAGCCGAAGTCCTTCCAGGTAGCGGTCTTGATCCCATCGGACTGGCTGATGGGCTCGGCAAATTCGATTTTCTTTACCCTGAGAAGGGCGTGAAGCTTTTCCATATCTATCAATTAGGAGTTAGCAATTAGAAATTACCCCCTCGCCCTGCGGGCTATCTCTACGAAGAGACGAGCGAGCGAGTAGAGATACGAGAGGAGGGTGACGAGACCGAGGAGCATCAGTCCCCGCTCGTACCACCGGAGGGCGCGGGGCACCTCCCGAGGCACCTCCACCGGCACCTCCCGGGTGATGGTGCGGACGGGGCGGAGGATCTCCCTCGAGGGTGTCACGCCGCTGATGCGGAGGAGTCCCTCGGGGTCCCACCTCCAGCTGAGGAGGGGGAGACCGCCGACACTCTCCACCGAGGTGACTCGGGGGCCACTCGGGAGGCACTCGATCGCCAGTCGGATGGCGCTCGAGTCGCCTGCGATGGTGAGGGGCTGCATCACCGTGGTGTCGGTGATGTGGATGGGGACCTCTCGCACCACCGTGCGGGAGGGGCTGCAGCTCACGACGAGGAGCGTGAGTAGGAGAAGTAGTGGAGCGATCCTCTGCGTCATGGCTCTACTCTCTTGGTCGACTCGAGGAAGGCATCGAGCTGGGTGCGGAGGCGGTCGACCTGCTTCTGGAGCCGGGAGACCTGCTTCTTGAGGCTCTCGTTCTCCTCCCGCAGGATCGCATTCTCGCTCTTGATCTTGGCATAGTCCTCAGCCATCTGTACACTTCGGTCTACGAAGTCCTGCTGACTCTGGATCAGCACCTCGAGGGAGTGCTGCTGCACGTCGAGGTAGCCGAGGTTGCGCTTACGGCTTCCGGCAAGCCAGCCGACGAGTCCGGTAATGGCCGGTGCGAGCACGCTGATGAGGGTGGTCCAGTCCATGGCTTAGGGTCAGTCGATCTCCTTACTACCCTCCTCGGGTGCATCCTTGGGATCCGGCTCAGCCGGCATCGGGCACATGCCCTTCTCGGTGCGGCAGGCGTAGGAGGTCTTGGCGATCTCGTCGAGGAGCCACTTGGAGGGGCGGTAGGCGATACGCAGCCCCTTGATGTGCCCGACGGTGAAGTCCTCTCCCGCCGGTACGGCCTTGGAGCGGATGTAGGGGGTGAGGGTGCCGACGTTACCAATCTTGACGGAGCGACCCTCACGGAGCTGGCGGATGCAGACGTCTCCGAGGTGCTCGAGGACGTTCATCACATCACCGCGACCGAGGGAGGTGATCTCCTGGAGCTGCTGGGCGATCTCGCGAGTGGAGACGGTTCCCTGATTGATCTGCACCGCATAGTGCTGGGGGGTGTCGTTGTGGAGCTTATTCTTCCGCTCCACCACCTTGTATACAAATGCCATAGTGGATGATAAATTAAGTACTAGTGGATGATGAATTAAGTACTAGTAGATAATTTCTCATCTACTAGTAGATGATTTGACAAAGGGTAGTAGGTACTACCGAGAGGTCTCATAGAGGGCATATCCCTCCCTCAGAGCCTTCTCATCGGCGGGCTTGCCACCCTCGACGAGGGTGATCGCCCGCGCGAGGTCCTGCATCACGCGACCGCAGGGGTCGAGGGGGTCATCCGGACCACACCCTGTGGCGCGACAGACACTGCGGATGTAGGCGGCGGTGGCATTCTCGGAGGGCGGAGCATATCGTCCGATGATCCCTCGGATGGTCACAAGACCGTAGCGGATCATATACCCCTCGAGGATGACGAAGAGCGCCCTGTAGCCCCACTTCGGCTCCGTAAAGGTGACGAAGCCCCTGTCCGGGGGCGGCAGCACCTGCCCTCTCCAGCGGTCGCCGGTGAGCCGGATGTTGCCGGGGTTGTTATTTCGCTCCGAGCGGGTCATGGTCAGGCGCTTGCGCTTCCCTTCTCAAAGGCTACGGTACCGATGCCGTCCTTCTGCATGCGGGAGCCGCCGGCACGGACGAGGAAGGAGAGCACATCGCCGTAGTAGAGCGGGTCATTCTCCTGGATGAAGGCCTCGCTCTCTCCCTTGGCACGGCAGACGTAGTCCCTGTGCCAGGCGAGGGCGGAGGTGCCGGTGATGAGCTTGCTCCGGAGCATCACCTCGAAGCCGTAGAGCTTACCGATGACGCCTCGAGAGGTATCCGCGGTGGCGAGGAAGGCATTTGCCTGAGCCTCGGAGAGGTCCTCCAGCAGCTGCTCGTAGGCATCCGCATCGAGGAGCAAGCAGCGCCCCTCCTGGGGCATCTCGTCCTTATTGAGGAGCGTCTGAGCCTTGAGCACATCCTTGCGGGAGAAGGTGGCGCCCCCGAGCTTCACCTTACGAGCCGCCTCGGTGGGGATCCATGCCTTGAGGAGCGTCTCGGCGAGCTTGTCGAGGAGAGCCCCCTTGCACGCCTTGAGGACTGCCTCGCGCTTGCTGTAGGAGAGCTCATACTTGTCGGCATTCTGTATGTAGATCGGGTCGGTATAGATCTCCTGGATGTCAAAGGAGAGCTCCGTGTCGGTCATCTCCTTGGCCACCTTGGGTCGGGAGATGGGGCCCACGCTGGCGGTCTGCTTGGCGCCGGCATTGGGGATGTGGACCTTCCTGCCGGCGTAGACGAAGTCGTCCGCGCTGTAGGAGTGTGCCACGAAGGAGTTATCCGGGAAGAGGTTCTCCACCAGATGGTTGATCCAGATTTCTTTCTGTAGAGCCATGGTTGTAGTGTATATCAGTTAGTTAGTCAGTCATTGGTGCCAAACTTCTCCTTGTACTTCTCGGCATAGGCATCGGGGTCGGTGGAGCGGAGCTCAGCGAGCCTGCCGGAGCGGTCCAGCTCATCCCAGGAGAGGGATGCGAGGGACTTGTCCCTCGAGGTGGTCACGGCAGCCTCTACCGTCTCGGCGACAGAGCGAGGTCGTGGCATCGCCTCGAGGGCGGTGACGGTCTCCTCGGGAGCCTTCAGGTAGAGAGACTTGTAGATCTCCTCCTGAGCCTTGGCGACGGCACCTGAGGTGATGGCAGAGGAGAGGACCTCCTCGAAGTGCTTCCGGAGGCGAGCCTTGTCGGCCGCCTCTCGCTCCTCCTTCTCACGTCGGAGGGTGGTGAGCTCCTCCTGCATGCCGGCGACCATCTCGGTGACGTCCTTGTCGTCAGCGGTGTCGGGGAGTGAGAGGAGGGTGATGAGTTCTTTATTCATATCGTTAGTGGTTGGAGTGATAAGGTCAGGATTACCGGCTGAGAGGCGTACAGCCCTCAGCACCTCCTCGCCCTTGAGCCGGCTGCCTCGGTCGTTATAGATGGCGACGGCGTCGGCATTGGCAGGGAGGTTGACGATGGAGACCTCAAAGAGCCGCCAGCGAGTCACCGTCGGCTCCGTCTGTCCCTCGACCATGTCGAGAGAGGAGGACTCGATGATCTCCGCACCGACGGAGGCGGCGGAGATGTAGTGCTCCTCGACCTTGCGCGCTATCTCGGCGGCAAAGGGGTCGCTCATGTCGAAGACCGGGTCCCCGAGGATCTTGTCTCCCTCGATGCGGACATTCTCCCACCGGCCGATGGGCGGTCGGTCGTACCCCAGATGGTTGTAGAACATCACCGGGTTGCGGAGGAAGGCGGAGAGGTCGCACCCGCCTGAGAGGAGGCGGAAGCCGTAGCTGTTGAGCGACTCGTCGGAGAGGACAAAGGTCATAAGGGTCGTATAGAGTATATGAGTGAGTGACGGGGGCTCCCCCATCGTTACGAGAGCAAAAGTGCGAAGTGACGGCTCCGAAAGCAAAAAGTGTAGGCATTTTGCCTACTCTTTGTGCTTTTCGGGGTCTGCTTCCTCACCTTTGCCCTGACTTCAATGACTAAATACTAACTGATATGGCTCTCACCAATAAGCAAAAGCGCGACTGGGCGCAGACGCTCTACACCAAGGAGCACCTCCTCCAGCGGGAGATAGCCGCCAAGGTGGACGTCTCCCCCATCACCATCTCCCGGTGGGTCAAGCGGTACCACTGGGACGACCTGCGCGCCTCCCTCTCCGCCACCAAGGAGCAGCAGCTCTCCAATCTCTACACTCAGCTCAAGGAGATCAATGAGGCGATCGCCTCCCGAGAGGAGCGCCGCTACCCCGATGCCAAGGAGGCCGACACCATCGTCAAGCTCACAGGGGCGATCAAGGCGCTCGAGGAGGACGTCGGGCTCTCAGAGACGCTCTCAGCCTTCCACAGCTTCCTCGAGTGGACACGCTCGACGGAGCCGGATAAGGCGCAAGAGATCTCCCTCATGATGGACGACTACGTCAAGCACAAGCTCGCTCTCGCATGATCAGGTCTAAGAAGCAGAAGCTCTCCAAGACGGAGGAGAAGAAGCTCCTCGAGCGATGGGACACCTACGTCCGAGCCCTCCGGGAGGCCTCCTCCGTAGACCCTGACGAGACACCGGAGGCGAGGGTGGCACGGCGCACCCACCTCGAGGCAAAGCCTGAGGAGTGGCTCCGATACTACTTCCCCAACTACTACAGGGCGGAGGCGGCACCCTTTCAGGTAGCGGCGACGAAGCGCCTCCTCGAGCATGACCACTGGATGGAGGTGCGAGCCTGGTCCCGCGAGCTGGCGAAGTCCACCCGCTCCATGATGGAGATCGCCTACCTTGCCCTCACCGGGGAGATACACAATGTCCTCCTCGTCTCCTACTCCGGCGATCACGCCACACGACTCCTCGCACCGCTCAGGCTCACCCTCGAGTACTCCCCCCGCATCACCGCCGACTATGGCGAGCAGCGGGGGACCACGGGTATCTGGACCGACTCCCAATTCATCACCACGGGGAAGGTCGCCTTCCTCGCCCTCGGAGCAGGGCAGTCTCCCCGTGGACAGCGTAATGAAGCCTTCCGCCCCGACTTCCTGCTCATCGACGATATAGACACCGACGAGGAGGTACGCAACCCCGCCCGAGTGCAGGCCAAGTGGGAGTGGATCCAGCGCGCCCTCCTCCCGACCCTCTCCGTCGCAGGGAAGCACCGCATCCTCATAAATGGCAACGTCATCGCCCGAGACTGCATCATCACCCGTGCGGCTGAGCGGGCAGACTACTTCGATAAGGTCAATATCCGCGACGACAAGGGACGCTCCACCTGGCCGGCAAAGAACTCCGAGGAGGACATCGACCGCTTCTTCCGCATACTCTCCACCTCGGCCATCCAGGGGGAGTACTTCAATAATCCCGTCACCGAGGGGGAGGTCTTCCGCGAGATGACCCGGGGAGAGTGCCCCCCGCTCGAGAGCCTACGCTTTGCGATCGTATATGGTGACCCCTCGCCATCCAATAAGCGATCCTCCAAGGGCGCCTCCTACAAGGCCGTCGTCCTCCTCGGGAGTGACGGCTCGAGGTACTACGTCTACAAGTGCTTCCTCGAGCAGACCACCAACGACACCTTCCTCGACTGGTACTTCGCCATGAGGGACTACGTACGGGACCGCTGTCCGGTCTACTATATGATCGAGAACAACTCGCTCCAGGACCCCTTCTGGGAGCAGGTGCTGCAGCCTCTCCTCCTGAGGAAGGCGAAGGATCGGGGCGTGATGCCCATCGTCCCCGACACGAGGGCGAAGATGGACAAGTTTGCCCGCATTGAGGCGACCCTTGAGCCGCTGGTGCGGGAGTCACGCCTCATCCTCAATATCCGGGAGAGCGAGGACCCGCATATGCGCCGCCTCGAGGAGCAGTTCCTCATGGTCGCCCCCTCGCTCCCTGCCCCGGCGGACGGCCCCGATGCCGTGGAGGGTGCCCTCTACGCCCTCCGCGCCCGCCTCGCCTCCTTCGCCTCCGATGCCGTTTATATCGCCCCCGGGCGACACACACATAAGTACTAATCTATGTTTCTCACTCCCAAAGAGCTCAAGACTCATCTCTACAGAGAGGACATCGCCCTCATCCAGGGTGATGATGACACCATCCTCCTCTCCTCCATCGACACCGCCGTCGCCGAGGCGCGCGGATACCTCGCCCGCTATGACGTGGCGGCGGTATTTGGAGCCGTGGGGGAGGAGCGCAACGCCCTCCTCCTCACCTTCACGAAGGATATAGCCGTCTGGCACTTCCTCAATCTCTGCAACTCCGGCAACGACCTCGACCTACGACGCTTCAGGTACGAGAGGGCGATCGACTGGCTCAAGGCGGTCCAGAGGGGCGATGTCACTCCCGACCTCCCCGTCCGCGATGAGGACGGAGACGGCAGGGACGACGGTCCCGGAGACTTCCTCTACGGCTCCAACCCCAAGAGATCACAGCACTTTTGACCCTACACACCTATGAGTAAGAATAGCAAGTCTCAGCGTCGTCCCATCATTACCGACATCACCATCAAGGCTCCCACCCGTCGCCCCTGGGACGTGGGCGACTGGAGGAGCGCCCTCTCTGCAGCAGATCGAGGACGGACGAAGCAGCTCTACGACCTCTACGAGGATATGCTGCTCGATCCGGTCCTCTCCAATGCCATCGATAAGCGGCGTGATGCCGTCACCAATGCCGACCTCACCTTCCTCTCCCGAGACGGGGAGGAGGTGGACGAGGTGATCGATCTGATGGAGTCGGAGGGCTTCGAGACACTCCTCTCTCAGATCATCATGGGGCGGCTCCTCGGACGCAGCGCCACGGAGCTCTCTCTCGAGGAGGATGGTCTCCGAGCAGCCGTCATACCCGCTCAGCATATCGACCTCGAGCACCGGGCTATCCTTCCCGACCCCACCTCGGACGAGGGGGCCATCCCCTACGATGGTCTCGGGAGTCTCGTGGTCCTCGGTGAGGCTCGCCACTATGGCGTGATCCTCCGAGCCATCCCCTACGCCGTCTACAAGCGCGGAGGCTATGGCGACTGGGCTCAGTGGGTGGAGCTCTTCGGGATGCCACAGCGGATAGGCAAGTACTCCACCTTTGACCCTCAGACAAGGGTACAGCTCCAGGAGGCGCTCGAGCGGATGGGCTCTGCCCCTTACCTCATCGTCCCCAAGGAGGCAGACATCGAGGTCAAGGAGACCAAGGCCACCAGCGGCATCTCCTTCGACCAATTTCGCCAGGCGTGCAATGAGGAGATCCTCATAGGCATCCTCGGGCAGACCCTCACCACCACCGCCGGAGAGAGAGGCGCCCGCTCCCTCGGGGAGGTACACCGAGAGGTGGAGGCGGCAAAGCACAAGAGCGACATGCGCTACGTTCGTAGGACGCTCAATAAGGCACTCACTCCCTTACTCGAGGCGCGGGGCATCGCCACCAAGGGGGGATCCTTTGTCGTCCCGGAGGATCCCGAGCCGGTGACGGTGGACGAGCTCGCCACACTCTCCCACATCATCGCCATACCGGCAGACTACATCCGGGACAAGTATGGCATACCCACTCCCTCCGAGGGCGATGAGCTGGCGGGGACGCCTCAGGTACCGACGGCTCCGGAGCCCCCGCAGGAGGAGCAAGAGGAGACCAAGGAGACCCCGGAGAAGCCGAAGACCCCGGAGGAGAAGGAGAAGACGTCTCTCGGCAGCCGGCTGTCACGTTTTTTCGGCTCAGCCCCTCGCCCCGTCACGGATGGCGAGGGGCTGACCGGACGGCTGAGGAGGTGGACCGACTCTATCAGGGGGCGGATCACCCTCGCCGATGACTACTCGATAGACCTCCGAGAGCTACTCGAGGAGGCCGTGAGAAGGGTCTACGGCGGGGAGGGCGACATGGCCTTTCGGCTCCTCTTCTCCGCTTCAGACCTCCCCCTCCAGGCGGCCGTGTCGGAGGGCTTCACCGTCTCCCCCTCATTTGGGGAGCGTAATCCGGACTTCGATGCACAATTTCGCTACAATACCGCCGTCTTTGCCGCCTTCAAGGGTCACGCCGAGTGGGAGAGCATGAGCCGCGAGCTCACGGACGAGGAGGGACGGCTCCGCTCCTTCGCAGCCTTCCGCCGTGCCGTGCGACCAATCATCGGGCGGTACAATGACCAGTGGCTCCGTACGGAGTACAATACCGTCGTCCGCTCTGCCCGCTCAGCGGCTAAGTGGCAGGACGCCCTCCGCTCCCGAGAGGCACTCCCCAATCTCGAGTACCTCCTCTCCGGCGCGGTGGATAAGCGGGAGGAGCATATGGAGTGGGTCGGCACCGTCCTCCCCATCCTTCACCCGTGGTGGGACACTCACCTCCCCCCGAGTGAGTGGAATTGTAAGTGCTCCTTCCGTCCCACCGATAAGCCGGTGACGGGGGTGCCTGACGAGGGGGATACTCCCGTGGAGCCTACCTTTGCCCAGAACCCCGGACGTACCGCCTCCCCCCTCAAGCTCTCCGAGCACCCCTACCTCCGTGGTAAGGGAGACCCCTCCTGCCCGCTCTGTCGCCTCGAGGGACTCATCGGCACCACCCTCTCATCCTCCGGCACGGATCACCTCTGCAAGCGACACGCCCTCGCACTGCCGACCAAGGAGATCGCCAAGATCATGGAGCGGTACAGCTCCTTCGACTTCAAGCGAAAGATATACAAGGGTGGAGGCATACTTGAGCTCCCAACGAAGAGGAAGTACCAGTATCCCCACGAGCAGGCGAAGAATGAGTCAGCTCTCAAGGAGTTGGCTAAGTATCACGGCCGACACCTCAGAGCCTTACCGGTCAAGCTGGAGCAGAACGTCAAAAACCCTGACGCGCTCTCTCTGGACGATGGATGGCTCGTTGATGTTAAAGTGCCGGAAGGGATACTGTCGGTGTCATCGGTGAAGAAGGCAATCCTGGGAGCAGCGTCGCAAGGAGCTAAAGAGGTGCTCATCGATGCCAGGAAGGACTATAGCTACAGAAGTGCAACCAAAGGCTTATTTTCAGCGCTCTCACGACACGGCTCTGAGTGCGTTGAGCGTATTGTCTTCCTCCTTCCGGATCACGAGATACGCACATACAGAGCCGACGACATCCGCTCTCATATAACAAAGCACAGCAGGCAAGGGATGTAACACATCCGATGCCTGCCGTCATTCCAC
>ERZ1673752.3020-NODE-3020-length-17052-cov-18.207448_pt1 | contig 17052 bp, 14 predicted proteins | sample MGYA00580195_ERZ1673752 | MGnify/ENA primary metagenome ERZ1673752 (study PRJEB41218, sample SAMN15661744) | gut metagenome | host: Homo sapiens | place: Canada: London | collected 2015-08-20/2019-03-30 | study: EMG produced TPA metagenomics assembly of...
TGCGACGCCACCTTGCGATCACGCCTCTGCTGAAGGGCATCCCGGACTTCAAGCAACAGCGCGTGGCGATCCTCCGCGCTCAGACGAAGTCCGACCTCTTTGCCCTGCTCGATGATGCCATCACCCGCATCCCCGACTGAGTAGGACTGTCAATAAAAATCGGGGGCTGCGTCATCTTGCGAGATGATGCAGCCCCCTATTTTAACTCAAAAACATAAGCTATAGTGCCGAGGAGTCGGAGGCGGTACACACCAGCCAGATCAACCCCGTAAGCGGATCCCCGGGGCTGAGATCCGGTAGTCCCTCTCGCTTAGCGTAGAGTGGCAGGAATGGCCCCTTGCCCGGATAGTCCGAGTCATACTCTAAGTAGAGCTGACAGCTCACTAAGTCCTCCCCATAAAATGACCCGGCAGGCTTGAATACTCTCCCACCCTCTGAGAGTACCGGCGACTGAAATTGATAGAGCGAGGGATCACTATCGTAAGCACCAATGTAGGCGGTGAGATGCTTGAGGCTGATGACCATCGGAGCGGGTGTGCCATCGGGACCAAACTCCGGCTCCTGACCGAACTTAGAGCGCATATCATTGGCAGCCTCCCCCTCATAGACAATGCTGTCCTTCTCCGGTCTCTGAAGGCCCGCACCAAGGGCCGCATACTCGATCAGTATCCTCTTGCCTGGGAGATAGAGATCAGTCCTCACCCCATAGTCTGCTGCAAAGAAAGTCAGCACCCGCTCGTCCGATAGCTCACAAGTAACGTAGGCCTCCAGACCATTGCTCCACGGGTAGACCTCGGTGACGGTCACATACATCGGTATCCCGTGCGGGACGGGATAAAAAGACATCAGACTCATGGCATCACTCTTAGGTGGTCTCGCCAGCGGTATGACCACAGAGACACCGCAACCTTGATCGTGCTGTAGCAGTACCACCTCCGTGTCGTCCTGAGGGGCGCCCTCCTCATCGACACTGACGGAGGCACGACCCCTCCGCCAGAGCTTTGCCGTATTGACCGTACTCTGTAAGTGCTCCATCCGGAAGTCCTGAGGATCCATCACCATCTGCCAGTGATCTCCGTGCGCCTCATCGAGTCTCTTTTGCTCCTCCATAAGCTATGCCTATTATCATTAGACCATCAACTCCCCAAATCTACATAAATATCTCCGAGAGGGATAAAAAAAGCTTCTTCCGATATTCTGCGCGATGAGTGTGTGCGGATGGTCTGACGTGTGGTGCGGAAGCCGCTATACACCCCCATCTTGCGGGATGAAATCCGCAAGATAATTCGGTGACGTAATTTATGGTGATGATTACGGACTGAGAAAAACAAAGAAAACTGGAAATCCAGTATGGCTGTGTGAAAAAAGGCTCGCGACGCCGTAGAATCCAGACAGTCCCGATAGGAAGCACGCAGCTTTTCCTGAATATGAAGGTGCAACGATACAGGTGCAACAAGTGCGGTCACAATGGGTATGAGAAAGTACGCTTTGTGTTCGGAAATCGTTGCTATACACACAAACTCGCAAAACATGTGGTCATACTTCTGCGCTGTATGACCATACAAGACGTGGCAAAAATGCTACACCTCAGCTGGGATGTGGTCAAGGAGACACATCTAAAGCACCTTGAGAGACGCTACAGAAGACCGTCCCTGAATGGAGTTGAGAGCATCGGAATCGACGAGTCCGCAGTGAGAAGCGGACACGTATACAAAACCATTGTGGTGGATCTTATCTCGGCTTTATCCATACGACAAACTACTGCCTGGTCTGTTGTCAACCCACCCCTTGACAAAGGTAATCTCTCATCCCTCCCGTCCCAGCACATCAAAATGCGAATTAGCCTTGACTATCATGCGGAATCGAGGTCTCTCCCCTACGCTCTCCATTCAAAAAGAAAACGTATATTTGTAACAAGGATATCAGAACTGTCAAAAAGTATGCCCGCCCCCCATTTAACATTTGGCAACAAGGGAGTAACTCACTTACCAAGCTCTCACGCAAGCACTTCTCTTGCTACCAGCAGGAGAAAGGGCGGGGCAACAACCACACCACACATACCTCATCACGCATCACAAGTGACGACCTCTCACCGCAAGAGGGGTCGCCACTCGCCGTATCTTTACTGCAACCCATTATGCTAAAAGAAGATTTATCACCCCACGCTCTTTCTATTAGGTCTTCCTTTAAGAAGGCTCGGTTAGTTAACTTGCGAGTTCTAAAAGTAGTAGGGGTTGCTCTATGCACACTCTCTGTACTCACCCTCACCTCTTGCGATAAGAATCATACGACAGAGTATGAGCGCATCGACAGATCAGACATCGAGGGGTATGAAGCTTTTGTCAGGGAATACCCATCTAGTATCCATGTCTCCGATGCTCAAGAGCGAATCCAAGCAGCCAAAGAGGAGATACGGCTACGAGAAGAAGCTGAGCGACGTCAGATAGAAGAGCAGGAGAGGTTGCGAGCAAAAGCCGAGCGTCGTCAGAGAGAGGAGGAGCAGCGCGAGCAGCTATACCGAACCTACGGCTCTAACTCTCTCTACAATGGGTCTCAGCCCTACGAAAGCTTTTATGGCAAAAACCATCGCTACTCTAGCGACGAGCCACATGCAGAGGTGCGTGTAAAAGCTGCCCACAACTCTGACGTCATTGTGATCATTAGGTATAACAATCAGAATGGACGAGTCGCAGGACACACCTATGTCAGAGCTGGCCAGACAGCGACTATCCAGCTCCCTGGAGGGCACCGCTATCAGTCATTCTTCTACTATGGTCGTGGTTGGTATCCAGATAAGCCTATGAAAAATGGGGTCAAGGGAGGCTTCTTAGAAGATGAAGCATATTCTAAAGACGGCTCAACGACATTACTGCAAGATAATGAAATCCTTAGCTTTGAGCTGACACCTGTACTGGATGGCAACTTCTCTACCTCTCAAAGCAGTGAGAGTGAGATATTCTAGCCACACGACATCGACAGCAACCATTCCAAACATCATCACAATGAAAAAGACTCTTCACTACCTACTCCTCTCAGCCTTGTCCCTCCTCTGGCTGTGGAGCTTGTCTAGTTGCTCAGATGAGCTAGAGATCTCAGCCTCTAAGTCAATCCCCGTAGAGGATAATACTAGGATGCCCTTAGTGAATGTCTTCTTAGAGAACTCTGGCAGTATGGATGGCTACATGTGCGAGGGTAGCGACCTAAAGAATGCACTATTCTCCTACATAAGCGACATAGAGCAAGCTGGAGCTAAGGTTCGCAAGTATTATGTCAATAGTCAGGAGATACCCTACGATCTAGCGACAGAGCAGTACATCAGAGATCTAAGTCCTGAGTCCTTTAGAGTAGCTGGGGGCAATCGTGCCAATTCAGACATCCTACAGCTACTCGATGACATGGTCGGTAAGGTAACCTCTTCTAGTATCTCCATATTTATCTCAGACTGTATCCTAGACCTACCTGCTACAGACTCACAAAAGTATCTAAAGTCTAGTCAGATCTCTATAAGGAATGCCATCAACAAGGGGCGAAAGAGACTACCTAACCTAGGTGTGCAAGTCCTACAAATGTTTTCCGAGTTTACGGGCAAGTACTACTATCCCAAGGGAGGTAATGAGTCTCTAGACGGTGTCAAGAGGCCCTATTACATTTGGATACTTGGCACTACTGATCAACTGGCTAGGATGAGCCGTAATGTATCCTTTGAGCGTCTAAAGGGTTATGGTCTCAAGCAGATGGTTACATTTGCTCCACAGACAGAGTCTGCCTACGCTATTATTAATGGCAAGGGAGAGAACAACGCTAAGACCGTGCGAGCTCAGCAAGATGCCTACACTTTTTCATTTAAGGTAGACCTCAGCAAAACACTACAGGATGAGAAGACGCTCCTCTCTGCAGAGCACTACACGCTCAATAGAGAGAAGCTACAGGAGGCTGACACCTCAAGTAAAAGAGCTCGTAGACCTATGCCTGCAGCTACGATCTCCATATATCCTATACCGCATAGTGACTCCTACACACACTCTATAGAGCTTACCTTTCCTAAACGTACGCTCTCACGAGGACGTAAACTGACGATTGCTCTCCAGGCATCTGGCGATACTCCGCAGTGGGTGACCAGCTCTAACGATGAGACAGGAGAGGATATAAGTCAGAATCTATCCAAGACAACGGGTATCAAGTACCTCATCAATGGCGTTGCCGAGGCGTATAGCGACGTGACGACATGGTGCGAATTCTGCTTTGATGTAAAACAATAACTAATACACTCTATATCTATATGGGCGAAATCTTTAAGCGTATCTACTGCCTTCTAGAAGATCTCTTTGGCAGAGAGCTAGCAGACTACCTATCTGGTATTGCGACAAACCTCCAGGTGGATAACAAGTTCCTATTCATAGGTATCATCATGCTGGCCATTTCCGCAGTCATCTGCATCACCTTCTACTATGTAATCAACAAGCCGAGGTTCAACAACGTCTGGGCTTGGCTTATAACCTGTAGCATCAACTTTGTCATCAACCTCTGCGTAGGATATGGCTATGTCATGTCAGACTACAGAGCTGGCAAGATGATGACGATCGATCCTCAGACCAACGAATATGTGGATCTAGCAATCAACGGGTGGAATCTATGGGGCTTTGGGCTCACCAATGCGATCCTCTCAGTACTCCTCCTCTTCATCCTCTCGATGTGTATTAAATGGGGTAGTAGGAACTGCTCTCACGCTCCTTTTTAGCCACTTATATACTCACTAAGCAAGCTACAACTATGGCAAAGCTCTTTGTATTTGGTATCGGTGGGACGGGATCTCGTGTACTGCGATCTCTCACGATGCTACTCGCCTCTGGGGTCAAGGTCGGAGTAGATAGGATCGTACCCATCATCATTGACCCAGATGAGGCAAATGCAGACCTCACACGTACCATCACTCTGATGGATCTCTATGAAAAGATCAGTAACTCTCTAGACTATGGAGCTCCTAATGATAGAGATCAGGATGCTGATGAAAGAGAGTTTTTCTTCCGTACAGGGATTGAAAAGTTGTCTCAAGAAGCTGGCCATAAGCTACAGATCAAAGATACATCCGATAAGACTTTTGAGGAGTTCATCGGACTATCCTCTATGTCTAAGGCAAATCAAGCTATCACCCGAATGCTCTTCTCTGATGCCAACTTAAGCTCGTCTATGCGAGTCGGCTTCAAGGGAAATCCCAATATCGGTAGCGTTGTGCTAAATCAGCTCGCCTACTCGGATGGCTTTAGAGACTTTGCGAATGACTTCTCCGAGGGAGATAAGATCTTTATCGTTAGCTCCATATTTGGTGGTACAGGGGCTAGTGGATTCCCTCTTCTGCTCAAAACATTGAGAGAGGGGACCCAATCTCCCAACCATGCTCTACTCAAGAGTGCTCCCATAGGTGCGATCAGCATACTCCCCTACTTCAAGCTAGAGCAAGAGGAAACAAGTTCTATTGACTCCTCTACCTTCCTTTCTAAGGCTCGCTCTGCACTCTCTTACTATGAAAATAATTTACAAGGGGAGAGGGGGCTGGACGCACTCTACTTCCTTGCGGATGAAGCTCGTAAGACCTACGAGAACAATGAGGGCGGAGAGCTACAGAAGAACAACGCCCACCTTATAGAAATGCTAGCAGCCACTGCAATTGTAGACTTTTCGAACTACGAGCTCGATGAGGAGAATAGAAAAACCCAATATTACGAGCTCGGAGTTAAGGATACAGGCAGGAGTGACATAACCTTTCACACCTTTTGCGATGAGTTGCAGAAGATGCTTTATGGTCCTTTAGTACGATTTAGGATGATGGCAAATGCCCTCACTGACAGCTACAACGGCATTTACTCCACAGATCGTGTAGATGCAAATAAGAAGCACTTCTCAGGCATACATAACTCTAGATTTATGAGAGACCTGCGGGACTTCCTTACCAGATACAAAAACTGGACAAACGAGATGCAGGAAAATGATCGAACACTCAAGCTCTTTGAGAATGACTGTGAGAGTAAACCCTTTGAGCTTGTTTCTGAAGTCAAGCCCAAGAAGAAATGTTGGTCTCTCAAGAAGAATCACGAGCTGATTATAGATCGTCTCAATGGTACCGCTGGCAAGTGTACAAGCGGAGAACTCGAAAGTAAATACCTAGAAATGTTTTATCGAGTTACAAAGGAACTCGTAAATCAGCGACTCACTCTCTAACCTATAAAACAGGAACCACATTATGCCAGAGAATAATCTGATATTTAGACTGGGAGGAAATGCTGAAAATACCTATCAAGACTGGCAGTCTGTAGGGACATTTCCCTACAACAACACTCGTATTCAGTCTATCAAAGACCCAGAGGGTGCAACGGATCGAAAGGAGATCACCTCCATCCCGTCACCCTTCGCACGCATTGACCTCGTCAAGACCGCCTTCAAAGAGGTAAACAAGGAGGTAGATAATAGAGGGCTAGACAGCCTAGATGGGAATACAATCTTCCACAAGATGGTGTCCGACACGCTTGATGTAGGACAAATCTTCTTCGACCTAGACAAGTATCAAGATAAGATAGAGATACTCAAGTGGGATCCTGAGCGTGATCTTAAAGAGCTAGAGGAGTCTAATCTTGAAGGGCATCATTACTTCGCTGATGCTCTACGAAAGTATTTAACAGCAGATGCTAGTTCTTACAACTTCAAGGAACTACGTGGCATCTACTTGCTACGTTATCTGCAAGGACCAAGAGAGATGACGATCATTGGAGCCACCTCCCCCTCAACTCTCTTTTTCAGCAATGCCAATGATCAGTCTTTCGTTCAGGGTCTCAAGTTTGGGACCGACACTCCATTTGACTCCGACTATCGTCCTCTTTATAGAAGAGACGCTGAGTTCGTCAAGTGTTTTTGGTATCTTAAGAAGAGCAACACTGACTTTCCAAAGCTCTTCCCTGAGTTAAACACTTACCTCGATAAGACCTACCAAGCAATTGCCAAGGAGAACAATGCTCTGAGAGCAAACCTTGATGCGATCTCTAATGACCCTGCGACCTATAGAGCCACACTCAGTGAGGTCACAGTGACAGTAGACAATCAAAATGACACCGTAGAGGTGCTAGGTTTCCCACTATACAAGAGAGCGCAACAAGATGTAAGGAACGTCAGTAACTTCCGCATAGAGCCCTCCAAGGAGACTCGTCTCAAGCCTCTCGTACTGCCTATAGATAAGGGCAATAAATACGCTAACCTAACCTATACTGCCGACATTTGGGGAAGCGAAAATAGAGCAGACTACTACAATCCTGAGACGGAGCTAGAGAAAAGGCAGTTACCCAACGATGGGGCTACCTATCCCTATCTAACCATCGGAGACTTGATGGAAGAGGTATTGATCAAGGTGCCACACGCTCTCAACAAGCAAAGCTACTTCAATGGCAATGCCACACTAAGCGACGAGGGATACTCCTATCTGTTACCCATCAAGCCCCTTTTCTTCAACTATTTTACCGTAGAGGAGCTAAGAGGCACAATGCGAGATGGCAAAAACATGATGGAGATGAGCGAGCTGGCAGGAGGCTCTGTCAGAGCTACTCTACGCATCCCCATAAGTGGAGGCTCTGGCGTGTCATACATTGAGTATAATCGTACCTACTACAAAGATAGTAGCAAGAGCCTTGATGAGATCAGAGAGACCAATGAAGGAGCTATAAGAGAGATTAAGTTTACCGGCTTTATCATGCCTCAGGTACGCTTTAGCAATGATGAAAGTGCCATCTACAACGTCACTTCTATCCAATCCGCTGAAGAGACGAGTGAGTTCATCTTTTGGAAAGATGGAGCAGTCGTTGAGCACCGACCAAAGACATCTCGTCAGAAAGATACGAGCCTAGCTCTCAAGGGTGAGAACTATCTAATCGAGGGTAGTAACTTTGATCTCATTCAGGTAAAGAACTACAACACCTCTGGACTGCTTATCCCCATCTTTAAGGCAGAGCGACGCAATACTCACTTTGAGTTTGCCATAGACCTAGGCACCTCAAATACACACATTGAGTACCGAGAAGATGGGGAAGAGACAAAAGCCTTTGATATCCTCACAAAAGATCAGCTCATCTGCCCGATGTTTGTCCCGACTAGGAGCGACAATCGACAGAAGAGAGATTTGATGGAAGAAGAGGCAGAGCTAATATTAAAAGACTACTTACCCGATGAAATCCGTCGAGAAAGCGACTTCTTCTTCCCCACAAGGACAGTCCTCTCCTACACTAGGAATGCGGACTGGAATACGGTTATTGACCCATTCACTCTGACCAACATACCACTTGCCTACAATAAGCGTAGCCCTCAACAAGGTAACAAGTATCAGTGTGATATCAAGTGGGGTGGTAGGGACGAAGATCGTATGAAGAATTTCGTAGAGTGCCTGATGCTGATGATCAGAAACAAGGTACTCCTCAACGAAGGAAATCTGGCCAAGACTGCGATTAGATGGACTTATCCTCTCAGCATGCCTCCTAAAAGACGTCGTGTACTACAAGAGACCTGGGATAAGACCTATCAGAAGTACTTCGGTGCAGACGGATCTACAGGCTCTCTCTCAGAGTCTGAAGCTCCTATTCTTTACTACTTCAAAAAAGTGGGGACCACCAACGAAATGGTCAATGTGGACATAGGTGGAGGCACAACAGACATCGCCTTTTCCGAGAATCAGGCAGTACAATATACCTCCTCTTTCCGCTTTGCTGCTAACAACCTCTTCATGAACGCGTACGCTCCTGAAGACCTAAGCAATGGTATCATCGACTACTACAAGGAAAGTATCAAGTCCGTGCTAGAGGACAAGGTAAAAGACCTTGTCGATGCCTATAATGAAGAGAACAACAGGAGACCAGCCAATATGGCCTCGTTCCTCTTTAGCTTGAAAGATAGCAAGAAGGTGGCAGATGCGAGCATCAACGCTTCGACTGTAGACTTTAACAGCAAGCTCTCTGGAGACGAGAACTTCAAGATTGTCTTCATACTCTTCTATGCTGCTATCATCTATCAAATAGCCCTCACAATTAAAGCACTAAATGGGCAGATTAAGTTGCCACGTCATATCATACTATCAGGAAATGGTAGCAAGGTAGTCCGTATCATTACAAATGACAAAAGAATTCTCGCCGATTTTACCAAGAGGATCTTTGAAAAGGTCCTAAACACAAAGTACGACAAAGAGCTAGAGATCATCGGTCTAGACGATACTAACGATCCCAAGACTGCGACCTGCAAAGGGTGCCTAATATCTGAGCAAAAAGATCATAGAGACCCTGATAAAATTGTAATTAGTAGCAAAGGGGAGCGTGCTCTCACTAATGAAGATACCTATGAGACCATCACCGATGATAACCTCGACAAGTGCATGGAGTCCGTATCTAGTTTCTTTGACTTTATCCTTAGAGAGCTTAATCAGAGCTTTGACTTTGACAATAACTTTGGAGTAACTACGCGCTCCATAGAGATTGCCAAGGCGGAGGTCAATAAGAAAGGTGATCTGAAGACCTTCTTAACGAAAGGAATTGATATGCGCATAGGGGAAGGAGACAAAACGGATACGATTGACGAGTCTTTCTTCTTTTATCCCATCAAGGGTGTACTCCATGTGATCTCTAACAGTATCAACAAGGAACTTAGCAATGAGTAGTTTCATAAGTCGATGCAAGAAAGCTTATAAAGCTTTTCTGGAACAGGAGGATAGTACGTCTAGGACTCCCAAACAAGGGAATGCCGCTCAAGCTTCCTCTGCGAAGTCAAACGAGGCGTCTCCCTCTAAGGGACTAACAAAAAAAGAATCCCAAGAAATCCGCAACTCTTCGAATATCTTAGAGGAGCTGAAGTCCATAAAATCTTCTCTAGAAATACTAGAGAAAAGCGTATCAGAGCTAAGCAGGCTCATAAAGTCTAGCCACCCGTCGCCTACAGCGACGGGTGCGCAGGGCTCGTATACTCAGTCTCATGCTCCTCAGTCATCTCAGCCTCAGCCTCAGCCCCCCTCTCCTACACCCAGTGCAACTCCTAAGAGAAGCGAGGAAAGCGTTGCTACAACTAACCAGCGAAAGAAGGGATGGTTTCCTGCTCCTGAGCAGGATTCCAACGGAACATACTTCAAGGAGTTACTCTTAAATCAAAACAGAGACGCACGTTTTGAAGCATCTGTGGTCAATGGGAAAGCTTTCTTTCAACTAAGCGATAATATCACACTCGCAACTTTGCTATCATCCGATGTCTTAGAGCGAGTAATCCAATATGAAGGAGTCTCCAAAGAGAAGGCTTCAAAAATGGAAATCGTAAACAAAGGGGTCGCTATTCGTGAAGAGAGCGACGACTCTTGGACAGTTAAAGAGAATGTTCTAATCAGATTGTCTTGATTGATTTGAACTGCCAGGCTGTATGATACTATTATTGACCATATTAGCAATCCTCTTCGTAATCTACTTTCAGGTACGATTTTTCCGAGAGAACAAGAAAAACATCAATGAGCTAGGTCGTATCTTCTCTGATGAGAAGAAATGGGGAATTACTTCTTATTACTCGATGGAGGATGGCAAATACTATCTCATCAGTGAGGAAGGGTCCGAATGCCATTATGAGCAGACTGCGCGAGCTATCAATGAATACCTAAAGAGTTCATCAGCCTCTGTAGTTGATGCCAACAGCATCAGAGACATCGTAGACCGCAAGTGCGACTCTCTAGAGAATGAGATTGAGGCACTCCTCCCTTTCCCGCTCTACTGTGGTCTCGCAGGGACAATGATTGGGATCATCCTCGGACTTGCGGGCTTGCTACTTTCTGGAGACATCTCATCTCTTTTGGATGGCACTGCAACTACTGGGGGAGCTTTAGGTAGTGGTATCACTTCTCTACTATTGGGAGTCGTTTTTGCTATGGTCGCCTCGGCTATTGGCATCTTTCTAACGACATTCAACTCTAACGCTTACAAAAAGAGCAAGAAAGATCTCGACTTAGGAAAGGCCGATTTCTTAGCGTGGCTACAAAGCCAGCTGATGCCCAAGCTCCCGACGAGTATGTCTTCAGTCTTCAGTAATCTGACGGAGGGGCTCAACGAGTTCAATGAGACGTTTCGAGAGAATACAGAGGGACTAGGAGATATGCTCCAAGAGATCAATAACTCCTATTCCAATCAAGCAGATATCCTAGAGGCTGTACAAAACCTTGACGTAGTCCAGATGTCCAAGGCCAATGTAAAGGTGTGGAAGGAGCTACAAGAGTCAACGTATAAAATAGAGCAGTTCAACAAATACCTTACAGAAATTCAGGGATATACAGACACCATTCACAAGTTTGAGACCCTATTCGCTCAAGAGACTGAGCGAATACACATTCTTGAGGAGATCCGAGACTTCTTCTCGAGCTACAAGGGGAGTATAGCAAAGACTACGGCAGACGCAGATGACACTATCCAGCGGGCTCTACAATCTATTGAGGAGAGTACGAGCCAAGCTGTGAGGAACCTACAAGAGAGCTTTCAGAGACAGTGCCAGTCTATTCAAGATACAGCTACATCTCAAGCCGATACCTTTAGAGAGACCTCTAAAAGTGTACAGAGTGCTTTCAGGAGTGAACTGGAACTCATGCCACAACTCGCTAAGCAACTAGAGAATATAGCCTCCATCCCTACCGCTTTGTCCAGTACGGCAGACCGCATAGAGGCTTCCAATAAGCAACTTGCCGAAGCGATCAGCACTTCCTTCCAGAAAGCAGTCCAGGGAATAGGTCAAAAGGAATCTGCCCCACGATCACGTACAGCTACTGACCAAGCGGGAGCCAATTCTAAGCCTGAGAGTCGCAAGGCGCCCTTGGGATCTCCTTCGCTCAATGCTACAAATCGCTCTCAGGCTAATAAGCCAAGCGGAGCCCCTATGCCTCAAAAGCAAACGCAAATACCTCTTCGGACGGGTGTGACCATTCCCACTCCTGAGCCACCCCATAAAAAGACGTTCTTACAGAGGTTATTCAGAGGCAAACGCTAGGCTTCATCTCGACTGTATAGACCTGTATGGCACAGAAAAAAGAGTCATTCTTCTGGACGAGCTACACCGATCTAATGACAAGTCTCTTCTTTGTCATGCTCGTACTCTTCGTCTTAGTGATCGTAATCTTAAGGCAACGTGTGATCGTCTCTGAGCAGCAGCGAGTCGCTACCCAAGAGCAGCTAGACGCTATTCAAAAGATTGAAGCCTCCACAGAAGACTTAGACCGTACTTACTTTAGGTACAACGAGCAGTACAAGAAGTATGTACTAAACATCGAGGTGCGCTTTCCTAAAGGAGCCTCAAACATACGCACTATAAGTAACAAGGACGTATCAGGGCAACTTGCCAAGCTTAGACAAGCAGGGCTAGCAATCCAAAAGTTTCTGAAGGATCACCCCGAGAATCAATATCTCCTCATCATAGAGGGACAAGCCTCTAGGGATGCCTACCAGTACAACTATCAGTTGAGCTATGAGAGAGCATACTCCCTGACCAAGTTTTGGATTGAGGAGTCTGAGATAAGCTTTGCAGACAACTGTGAGATACTGATCGCAGGCAGTGGAGACGGCAGGCTAGAGACACACTCTATCCGAGAGTCCAATGAATGGGACAACCAACGATTCCTCATACACATCCTACCCAAAAACATATTTGAGGAGAGCACCTTGCCCCAACCAAATTAAGGCTCTTCAGTAACAGGGAGCGAGAGGATAGGATCTTAGATACGACACCATAGGAGTAGGAAGCTAATTCCTATTTGGGAATCCTGCTGGAGAGTTGGGCTGGCATGTGTATACACAAATCCGTAATACGACAACTTTTTATATTCCTATAGAAAGAGGTACACTTGCAGCATAAGCGAAAATCTAAATAAAACGCTTAGAAGCCCCTCCTTATGACGAAACGAAAAAGGATGCTTCTTCCGATATTCTGCGTGATGAGTGTGTGCGGATGGTCTGACGTGTGGTGCGGAAGCCGCTATACACCCCCATCTTGCGGGATGAAATCCGCAAGATAATTCGGTGACGTAATTTATGGTGATGATTACGGACTGAGAAAAACCATTGCTGTCCGATAAAAGTTTGTCGGAAGGGATGAAGAAAGGGCTGACTTCATTTTCTGGAGTCAGCTCTTAGTGGTTAATTTGTGGTGTCAAACAACAAAACTTAACCATGAGCAAAAGTACACATTTTACCGGACAGCCGATCTTCACCCAGATTGTTAGACAGGGGTGACGCAATTTTGGTCAGGAAGAGACACGTAGAGACAGGTAGAGACAACTACTCCATGCAAGGTTACTATATTTGCACCGCTAAAGCTTCCGGATAAGCGAGGTGATCATCACTTAGCCGGGGTGATGACGGGAGGGTAGCCCTTGCTTTTCCTGCTACGTGCGGTCTACATCCTCTATCGGGCATCTTGAGCTGAAGGAGAAGGCTCTGAAGAGCGTACTTCGATAGTCTGATAGTGCTAACCGCAAGGGGCACTTCGTATCCTCATCTTCTCATAGAGCAGAATAGCTCTGTATCACCCAGCAACTCTCAAATGCAACACCACGGGGGCTGTGTCTATGCAAGACACAGCCCCCGATTGTATGAGCTTTAGCGAAACCTACGTCAGATCACAAACGAAAGGTCAATACTCGCACTCTGACAAGCTCTATTTCTGTAAGCTATACTGATCAATGAACTCTGCCAGTAACCTACCCACCTGAATGATGTGATCTGTGTAAGTCAGGAAGTTGTCCTTAAACACCTGAGCGGTATTATAGTAGGACTCTACAGCGATCAGCAAATAGCCTTTTTCGCCAATAGAACACTTAACGCAGCGACAATTGAGATTGACATAGTTCACAGCACTAAGCAAAGCTACTTGATCATCTATGCCATCTGATGACAAACAGTAGCCAATCCGAACAAAAAACGGAGCCGCATCGTCATAGATGGTAGCTAAAAAGTCATATCCCTCTTTCTTGAACCAGATGTTACCACCATCATCTACAGACGGGACAACCCCCTCACTCTTCAGAAAGCTGACAACAGAGTCTCGGAACGCAATGTTTGCGGCAGAGTGCGGGGCAGTGGGCTCGTCTGCAAAACAACTCAATGCTGACAGGACGAAAAGAAGCAGCGAAAAAGCAACTCTCTTGTACATATTCATCTTACAAAAAACTGTTTGGTTAAGGTAACGAGCTCTAAGCTCAGATCATAGGTCATCGCTTCGTCAAGATCACTCCGGTGGTGGCCGAGGCTGTCACCGCCATCTGCCGTGCCAACAGGGTGACCGACCGCACCGCCATCTCTGCCATCATCCGCGATGTGGCCGAATCACAAATGAATGGCGCAACGCTCGCTCTCTGATAAGCTCTATTTCTTTGAGCCATCCGGATCATAGGCATCTACCAGCAACCTGACTGCCAGAAGCATATGATCTGTGTAAGTCGCAAAGTTATCCTTAAACACCTGAACGGTATTATTGTAGGTCTCTACAGAGATCTGCAAATAGCCTTCTTCGCCCATAGCACACTTAACGCAGCGGCAATTGAGATTGATATTGTTCACCGCCTTAAGCAAAGCTACTTGATCATCCATACCTTCTGATGACAGGTAGTAGGTGATCTGGACATAAAACGGAGCCGTATCGTCCTGAATGGTAACTAATAAGTTATCACCCTCTTTCTTGAACCAAATGTCACCATCTTCATCTACAGACGGGACAAACCCCTCACTCTTCAGAAAGCTGACAACAGAGTCTCGGTACGCAATGTTTGCGGCAGAGCGCGGGGCAGTGGGCTCGTCGGCAAAGCAACTCAATGCTGACAGGACGAAAAGAAGCAGCGAAAAAGCAACTCTCCTGTACATATTCATCTTACAAAAAAACTGTTTGGTGAAGGTAACGAGCTCAAAGCTCAGATCATAGTAGCTATCAGACAGCGTGGACGAGGAAGTAATTCTTCTTACCCTTCTGGATCAGCATATAGGAGCCCTCGACGAGGTCGGCGGCGGTGGGCATGTACTGCGGGTCGCTGACCTTCTCCTTATTGATGCTGATGCCACCGCTCTGGATCAGCTTGCGGAGCTCTCCATTGCTCTTGAAGAACCCACACTTGCTCACCAGCAGGTCAAGCAGACCGGTCGTGCCATCAAGGTCGCTCTTGGAGACCTCCGCCATCGGCACACCATCAAAGACCGAGAGGAAGGTCTCCTCATCGATGCTGCTGAGCGTCTCCTTGGTGGCATTGCCAAAGAGGATCTCGCTCGCCCGCACCGCAGTGTCGTAGTCCTCGCGAGAGTGGACCATCACGGTGATTTCCTCCGCCAGACGTCGCTGCAGGAGACGCTCATGAGGAGCCTTATCGTGCTCCATCTCCAGCGCCTCGATCTCCTCCTTAGTCAGGTCGGTGAAGATCCGGATGTACTTCTTGGCATCCTCGTCGGAGACATTGAACCAGAACTGGTAGAACTTGTATGGCGTGGTGTAGCGACGGTCGAGCCAGACGTTGCCACTCTCCGACTTGCCAAACTTACCCCCGTCCGCCTTCGTGATCAGCGGGCAGGTGACTGCGAGGGCATCACTAACACCGAGGACGCGACGGATCAGCTCCACACCGGTGGTGATATTGCCCCACTGGTCGGAGCCACCGAGCTGGAGACGGACATTCTCCGTCTGATAGAGGTGCAGGTAGTCGTACCCCTGGAGGAGCTGGTAGGAGAATTCGGTAAAGGAGAGCCCCTCGATGGCATTTGCCTCGAGACGCTTCTTCACAGACTCCTTCGCCATCATATAATTGACCGTGATGTGCTTACCGACATCGCGGATGAAGTCGAGGAAGCTGTAGTCCTTCATCCAGTCGTAGTTATTGACCAGCACCGCTGCATTCTCGGCATCGCTGTCAAAGTCGAGGAACTTCTCCAGCTGCTTCTTAATGCAGGCCTGATTGTGCTTCAGCGTCTCCTCATCGAGGAGGTTGCGCTCCTTGGACTTACCCGAGGGGTCACCGATCATACCGGTAGCGCCACCAATAAGGGCGATGGGTCGGTGACCGGAGCGCTGCAGGTGTCGCAGCATCATGATGCCCACCAGGTGACCGATATGAAGTGAGTCTGCAGTAGGATCAATGCCTACGTAGCCGGAGACCATCCCCTTCTGGAGCGCCTCCTCTGTGCCGGGGATCATATCGTGGATCATCCCGCGCCACTCAAGCTCTTTGATAAAGTTCATAAGTCGTTATATTCTTTCAATTTCTGCAAAGGTAGGCTTTTCGCACCAAAAAGAAAGGGCTCTCAGTCCAGCGGTGAAATCAAGCGGTAAGAGTTGCCAGTATGACCAAAGGGCTTGATCATCCGGAAGGGCAACGGGTTATCGATGCAGGGCTCTCCATAGGCAGCGAGGAGATAGTCTGTCGCCCGCTCCCCCGGTGTGATCGGCGTGGACTCGTCTGCAGCTCGTAGCAGACTAAACCCCCACCCCTTATAGAAGCCGACAAGCGAGGAGGTCGCCGGTACGAGGCAGGCACCTCGGTAGCCTCGCTCGATCAGCCTTGGCTCAAGTGTCTCTCGGTAGAGCCGGGTCATCAGTCCCTCACCCCGATGATCCTCCCGAGTGGTGAAGCTGTAGAGGTACGCCCAGAGCCCATCGCCGGGATCAACATAGTCCACCACCAGCGCCACCGCAACGAGAGAGGCATCCTCCTCGCTTAGGAGGAAGGTATGATCCGGGTCGTAGAGATGGTCCATCGCCAGCTCATAGTAGCGCATCCCCTCCTCCCCAAAGGCATCGGAGAGAAGGGCGAGGATGGAGGCTCGGAGCGCATCATCGGAGGCATCGTAGGGGCGCAGGCAGATCATAGATTGAGGACCACGGTATACTCGTCGAGGAGGATTTCAGGCTTGTAGGAGAGCTTAGCCTTCCGCAGGCCCTCGAGCCCCATATCCTCCTCGCGATTGATGTAGGTGTACTGCTCCGGTATCCGGCGGACAAACTCCCGATTGATCATCGTGAAGGCACCATCGTAGGCGACAT
>ERZ1673752.3022-NODE-3022-length-17048-cov-4.184959_pt1 | contig 17048 bp, 15 predicted proteins | sample MGYA00580195_ERZ1673752 | MGnify/ENA primary metagenome ERZ1673752 (study PRJEB41218, sample SAMN15661744) | gut metagenome | host: Homo sapiens | place: Canada: London | collected 2015-08-20/2019-03-30 | study: EMG produced TPA metagenomics assembly of...
GTCTGGTGGAAACAAGAAGTACCGCGATCATAATGAGATAACGAATGCTGTAATTACGTGCCGCATAAGCTCTCGCATCCTTCTCACTGTAATCCAGCTGTCTGTCAAGTGTCACCGCCATATGCACAGCTCGAATCACAGAAGCCGCCGTACCCAGTACTGTTCCCAGCACAAATGCTGCTTTATCCGGGGCCGCAAACAGTCCCACAAATACTACCAGTATGCCAAATATCAGGATACCAAGAATCAGATCCACAAGTGCTTCATTCTGAGTCTTTAAATTGCTCATCCAGTTGCTTTTTAAATGCTTCATCCTTCTTCTCTCTTTCTCCCTTCAACAATGGCTTTAATGTGATGAACATTGAACGAATAGATGCCATAATACCAAGAATCAGAAAAACAAGTGTCAGCCATCCCGTACCCAACTGCTTATCCAGCCAGATACCTATAAACAGACACATAAAAACAGGCACCAGCATATTGATACTCAGCTGTGTGATCATCACAATCGCCTGTCCGATACCATGTTTATCCTTCATCCTCTCTCTCCCTTTTATGATTGCTCTATTTGTTCCAAAATTCGCTCAATAATTATTTTAGCAAATTTTAATAAATATGTCTATAATTCTTTTGCATAGCGTCATGTTTATTATTTAACATGTCTACTGTATACATAATTCTGTATCTTCCTACTGTTCATATTGACCATATTTTACCAATAAAATTTATGAATACCTTATAATCATTTGGTTATACCGTTATTTCCGGCTATACCGTTATCTTCAGTTCACGGCCGCTCCGAATATAACGACGATAATGAACCCCTGCCGCATCCAGCATTTTTCTTGACGCAATAACTGCCGGTGTATCTCCGTATTTGTCCGAATCATAGATTATCTCACGGATTCCGCTCTGGATGATCGCCTTGGAACATTCATTGCAGGGAAACAGTGACACATATATTTTGCTGCCCTCCAGGCTTCCCCCTCGATAGTTCAGAATAGCATTCAATTCGCTGTGTGTCACATAAAAATACTTGGTATCCAGTTCATCGCCCTCTCTGCTCCATGGGAAAACATCATCTGAGCACCCTCTCGGAAAACCATTGTACCCAATAGAAAGAATTTTATTGTCCGGGCTGACGATGCAGGATCCCACTTGGCTGTTGGGATCTTTGGATCTCAGGCCTGCCAGCTTCGCTACCCCCATAAAATACTCATCCCAACTGATATAATCCTGTCTCTTTTCTGACATCTTTATCCCCCTTTTCTTGATCACGCATCTATTTTTTTACATAGTATAAAATCATCCGCTGAGAGCAGGCGCTGATGCCTGCCCGGCGGATGATTTTAATCCATTAGTTTTCAATCTTCGCAATTCTTCTCTTATGTCTTTCATCATCGGAAAACGGTGTATTGAGGAAAGTATCAACAATCTTCAACGCTGTACCGACACCGATGACACGGGCACCCATACCAAGGATATTGGCATCGTTATGCTCTCTTGTGGCTTCTGCCATAAAGCTATTTGTACAGTTGGCCGCTCTGATTCCCTCATAGCGATTGGCCGCAATTGTGATTCCGATACCTGTACCGCAGATCAGAATACCTTTTTCGCATTCACCTGAAAGAATTGCTTCTGCCACTTTCTTCGCATAATCCGGATAATCACAGGAATCTGTGGAATACGTACCATAATTCTTATATTCCAATCCATGTTCTTCCAGATATTTGATGACTTCCTTCATCAGTTCATAACCACCATGGTCACATCCAAGTGCTATCATTTTCTCATTCTCCTTTGTTATATATAATACCGGGACATCTCTATGCCCCATTTTGTACACCAATTTTCAGTTCCACTACGAAGCAATGGCTACGCCGGCTACACACGGATCACATGATGTCCCGCTGCTTTCAGCAGACGATTCATAATAGCCGCGCCAAGGCTTCCCCCCGCAAAGCTCTCAGAATACATCTTCTGAACCCCCAGTTCATCCATTTCACGAAGCACTTCATACAAATTTGCCGCAATGCTCTCTTCATGTTCCCGGGATCCGATATTGATCCTGCAGTCCGCATCATACAGCGATAAATTCTCATCCGAAGCAATAACTGCTGTTTTTAATCCGGATTCTGCATCCATCTTTGTTAAATAATTGATCATCTCAGCCACTGCCTGCTTTTTGCCCTCAACAATGACCAGATCACCTTTCGGTGCATAGTGCTTGTATTTCATTCCCGGGGCCTTTGGACGGAGATTCGGATCCTCATGCTCTGCCAGAATAGCCTTGTCAATAGTCACCGGTCCGACAACTTCTTCAAGCATCGCCCTGGTAATATAACCCGGACGGAGAATCGTCGGAATCTCCCCGGTCAGATCCACAATTGTGGACTCCAGTCCAATATCCACCTTGCCGCTGTCAATGATCATATCAATGCGGCCATTTAAATCCTCGTAAACATGCTGGGCCGTTGTCGGACTAGGACGGCCTGATGTATTGGCACTTGGTGCCGCAATATAAACCCCTGAGCTTCTGATCAGTTCATAGGCAGTAGGATGGGACGGCATACGGATCGCCACTGTATCCAGCCCCCCTGTTGTGGCATAAGGCACCGCATCAGACTTCGGCATAATCATGGTCAATGGTCCCGGCCAGAAGCGGTCAGCCAGAAGCTTTGCTTTCTCCGGCACTTCCGATGCCAACACCTTTAATGCCTCCATATCCGCAATATGCACAATCAGCGGATTGTCTGAAGGTCTTCCCTTCGCCGCATAAATCTTTGCTGATGCTTCAGGATTCAGGGCATCACCGCCGAGGCCATATACTGTTTCCGTAGGAAATGCCACAAGGCCGCCTGATTTCAGGATTTCTCCGGCCTTCTCCATAACTTCCGATCTGCGGTTTTCGGCATCATACAATTCTATTACTGTTTTCAATCCAGTCACCTTCTCTGATTATAAGTACTGTTTGGCACACTTCAGTGCTTCAGCTACGATATTGTGCATATCAAAATACTGATACATTCCCAGTCTTCCGCCGAAAATCACATTCTCCTCTTTGTCTGCCAGCTCACGGTACTTCTTATATAATGTATTGTTTTTCTCATCATTCATCGGATAGTACGGCTCATCACCATGATGCCATACCTGCGGATACTCTCGGGTGATCACTGTCTTTGGCTGTGTTCCATATTCAAAATGCTTATGCTCGATAATTCGTGTATAAGGCACCTCATACTCTGTATAATTCACAACCGCATTGCCCTGATAATTGTCTATATCAAGAATCTCATCCTCAAATCTCAGACTTCTGTATTCCAGTTCACCCAGACTATAGTCATAGTAAGCATCGATCATGCCTGTGTAGACGATCTTATGCGCCATCGCTGAAAAGCTTTCTTTATTTGAAAGGAAATCTGTATTCAGACGCACATCGGCACCTTCCAGCATCTTTTCAATGATCTGCGTATATCCGCCTACAGGTATACCCTGATATTTATCATTAAAGTAATTATTATCATATGTGAGACGAACCGGCAGACGCTTGATAATAAAGGACGGCAGTTCTGTGGCACGACGCCCCCACTGCTTCTCTGTATAGCCCTTCACCAGTTTCTCATAGATATCACGACCCACAAGGCTTAATGCCTGTTCTTCCAGATTCTTCGGTTCCGTGATGCCGGCCTCCTTCACCTGTTCTTCAATCTTGGCTTTTGCCTCAGCAGGTGTTGCAATCCCCCACATCTTTGAAAATGTGTTCATATTGAAAGGCAGATTATAAAGTTCATCTTTATATCTGGCAATCGGTGAATTGGTATAGCGGTTAAATTCTGCAAACTGCTGAATGTAATCCCAGACTTCTTTGTTGCTTGTATGGAAAATGTGGGCACCATAACGGTGAACCTGAATACCTTCCACTTCTTCTGTGTAAATATTGCCGCCGATTTGGTCTCTCTTCTCAAGAACCAGACAGGTCTTGCCTTTCTTCATGGCCTCATGGGCAAAAATCGCACCAAATAAACCGGATCCTACAATTAAATAATCATACATGTTTTATTTTCCTCCTGTTGTTCCTTCATTCTCCCCGGTTTTCTTCTCACCGCAGGTCGAAGCAATAATATATCTCGGCCGTCCTTTCACTTCATCATAAATCTTCGCTATATAATATCCAATTATACCAAGACTAATCATGATAATACTGCCTGTAAACAACTGAATAATAATCACCGTCGTGAAACCGCCAAGGGCTGCCCCGGAAATCTTCTGTCCGATGGCAATTGCGCCAAGCACCACGGATAATATCAGCATGACTCCTCCAAGAAAAGTCACAATCTGCATAGGCGCCGTTGAAAAAGATGTAATATTCAATATTGCATATCTGACAAGAGACCAGACAGACCACTTGGACTCGCCTGCCACCCGTTCCTGCACATCAAATTCCACAGATGTAGTCTTAAAACCGACCCATGATGACAATGCTCTGAAAAAAGCATTCTTCTCTTTTATATTCAAAAGTACATTGACCGCTTTTCGGTCAAGCAATTTAAAATCTGAAGCGCGACTCATATCAAACCCGGCTGCTTTCCCAATCATATGATAAAAGCAGGATGCCGCAAAGGTATGCACCGCACTCTCCTTACCACGGCTGCGCTTCACACCTTCAATGACTTCATAGCCTTCCTGCCACAGATGATACATTTCTACAATCTTCTCCGGCGGATGCTGAAGGTCACAGTCGATGACCACAACGCAATCTCCTACTGCCTCTGAAAGGCCGGCAAACATAGCGGATTCTTTTCCAAAATTTCTCGAGAAATTCACACCTCTGACATTCTCGTTCTTCCTGGCCTCATCCTGTATATATTGCCAGCTTTTGTCCTTTGATCCATCATTCACAAACAATAATTCATAGAAAATATCCGACTGCTCCAGGACCTTTGCAATGGTTTCGGCTGTTCGCGGAATCATTTCCTGTTCATTATACGCAGGTATAATGACTGACAGCAATCCATTATTCATTTGTCTCCACCCACTGACGCTCTTATCATCTTAATCAGCCTTTCTGCCCAACTTCAATCGTAATTTTATCCATCGCTGAATCTAAAACTTCAACAGCCTCCAAAAGAGTGCTTCCTTTTGTTATAATATGCCCAATCCGGTCAGGACCCACACGAAAAGCATTGACATCTTCACCAACACTGTAATCAAACTGAATCTCACAAATTCTGTCGTCTGGTCCATTATTATTCTTAATTGAAAGAATTGTTCCCGTTCTGTCACTCATCAGCAGCTTACTTGCATTCGGAACAGACTGATTGCTTTCAAACGAAACTTCCTGTCCCAGTGCTGTGAGAATCATTTTCTCATAATAGTTATAGCCATAATAAATAGACACCAGTTCTGCAAGACATGTTGCCCCTGACCGGCCGCCTAATTCAAGAACATACACTTTATCATCTGATAATATGAAATCCGCATTGATGGCACAATTATCAAGCCCCATGGCCAATGCCGCACTTGTCAGCTGTTTCTTCGTATCTTCAATAACGTCTTCCTTCAAATCATAAGGTGCAAAATGACCTACCGGAACGCCTGTGTCACCATGGAAAACATAATCTCCATGCGGCAGAATAAACTGGATTTTGCCATCGCGTATAAATGCCTGAGCCCCAAACTCTTCACCCTCAATGAACTCCTCAACAATATAGTAATCCAGTTTGGTATATTTGATGACATTCGCTCGTGCCGTTTCAAACTCCTCACAACTGTCAACACGCATAATTCCGCGGCTTCCCGAAGTATCAACGGCTTTAAAGATTAACGGAAATCTTAGTTCAGAAAGTTTTTCCGACAATTGCTGCTCCTTCACCGATATCTTTCTGAATCTTGCAGTCCGCACCCCTGCTGCTTCATATTTTTCTTTCATCAGAAGTTTATTGGACGCTGCATGCGCCGCTTCAAAGCTAAGACCTGTTAAATGTAATTCATCACATACACGGCCAATCGTAATAACTGCAACATCTGTGCCCGCTGTCAGAATACCATCAATCTTTTCTTCTCGGGCAATTTCAAGAATTTTTTCATAATCTACTGTGTTCTCATAATAAACTTTATCAGCTAGCTCAAACCCTGGATAATGTCCCGGAATACTTACAACAATCGTATAAAGTCCCATCTCTTTTGCCGTTCTGATTAATTGTACCTGATAGATACCTGCCCCCAAAATCATTAACTTTTTCATTGCTCTTCTCCATTCTCTACTGTGTCCACACCACAAATTTTTCGCACAACATACTGCGGTGCTTTATTCATACCTAAAAACATCCGGCCAATATATTCTCCAATTAATCCCATAAAAAGAAGATTGATTCCGGAGAAAAAGCAGATTGCCACCATCATGGACGGCCATCCCATCGCCATTGCCGGCATTAAAAGCTTTCGTATAATAATTACGAGTGCTCCAATAATACCAATTACTGAAAAAATATATCCGACATATGTTGCCATTCTCAAAGGTACAACAGAGAAACCCATAATATTGGACCATAACTTTACTAATTTTGAAAAAGTGTAGTTTGATTTTCCCACTTCACGCTCATAATGCTGAATCGGTATACAGCTGATATTTCTCGTTGTACGCAGGAACAGGCCCTGCATATAAGCATATGGACTCTTATATTGTATCACATAATCTCTAACAAATCTTCTTACTACCCAATAACTGGATGTTTTCAATTCTTTAGGTTTACCTATCAAAATACGTACGGAAAGATAATTGATATAACTGCCAAAATTTCTAAAACCGCTGTGTTTTTTCTCCGGATAATAGCCATAAACAATATCATAGCCCTTATCAAATTCCGCCAAAAGATATTGCAGCTGTGACGGATGCGTCTGCATGTCATCATCCATACCGATCAACGTATCTCCCGATGCATAATTCAACGCCGCCATTAAAGCATTATGCTGTCCGGCATTCCGCGCCAGAAGAATAGATTTTACATATGGATGTTCCTCACTCAGCTTTTGAAGTACGGCTGCCGTCGCACCATTGTCAGGAGAACAGTCATCCACAAGAACAAATTCATAATCATACCGTCCAAGTCTATCTAGTTCTGCTGCTGTCAGATTAACCACTTTTTCAATAGTCTTACTGGAGCGATAGCATGGAATAACAACTGATATCACTGTCCTCGCCCCCTATCGTGATGTTTCATAAAATGCTTTGACACAATCACACACCTGTACAACGTCGCTTTCTTTCAATCCATAATACATCGGCAAGCGAAGTAAACGTTCACTCTCGCGGGTTGTATACACATCTTCACCACAAAATCTTCCAAATTTCTGGCCTGCCGGTGAAGAATGCAGCGGAATATAATGGAAAACCGCCGATATACCATGTTCTTTCAGCCAGCTGATGAGTGCCGAACGCTCTGCCAAATCTTTGGCTTTTATATAAAACATATGCGCATTATGGACACATCCCTCCGGTATAAAAGGCAAATCAATGATCCCTTTATCTGCCAGCGGCTGAAGCTGTTCTTTATACAGATTCCAGTTATGCATCCTGTCATCATAAATATCTTCTGCATACTCCAGCTGTGCCCAAAGATAAGCTGCATTCAAATCACTTGGAAGATAAGAAGAACCTTTATCTACCCATGTATATTTATCAATCTGACCCCTGAAAAATTTACTTCTATTTGTTCCTTTTTCACGAATAATTTCAGCACGTTCTGCTTGAACAGGGTCTTTGATCAAAAGACATCCGCCCTCGCCCATACTGTAATTCTTTGTTTCATGGAAACTAAAACAGCCATAATCTCCAATCGTTCCAAGCGCCATCCCATAATACGAAGACATCACTCCTTGTGCCGCATCCTCAATGACACAAAGATGATATTTTTCTGCAATTTCCATAATTTTGTTCATTTCACAAGGTACACCTGCATAATGCACAGGAACAATTGCTCTTGTTTTTTCTGTAACTGCCGCTTCAATCAACTGTTCATCTATATTCATTGTATCTGGCCTGATATCAACAAATACCACTGTGGCTCCCCGAAGAACAAATGCATCTGCTGTAGAAACAAATGTATAAGACGGCATAATAACTTCATTTCCCGGCTGTATATCTGCCAAAAGTGCTGCCATCTCTGTTGCATGTGTACAAGAAGTCGTAAGAAGTGCTTTGGCTGTTCCTGTCTTTTCTTCAATCCACTGATTACATTTTTTTGTAAACTGTCCATCCCCGCATATTTTATGTGCACGAACAGCTTCCATCATATAACGCTCTTCATTGCCTGTATAAGGCGGTACATTAAAATTAATCATGTTCTCCCTCTATCTGCTGCTTAGTTATTTAATATTGCATACAATCATTCGTAATTTACCATTTGGATCCGGTGGAATCGCATTCATCCACTCAAATTCAAACTTAACAGGATGCTTCATAACCTCCAGGAATTTTTCTGTCAATTCCTTTTCTATTTCTTCTTTTGATTTTATACTCTTTTCACGATCCTGTACAGCCTGTACATGAACAAGATCATAACTTTCCTGAATAAACCGTATCTGAATAATATCTCTGTTATGCGTAATTAAGGGCGTTACCTCAAAAAAGGTCGTCACAGTACCGTCTCTGTATTTGAACACATCATTTATACGTCCCTTAATATTGGTAATAAAACGAATACCATCTTCGACACGGGACTCTGCGCTATCACCGATCACGTAATTAATAATCGGCATATCTGTCTTAAAAAGCGGTGTAATAACAATCTTACCTTCTTTTGCCAGTTGATTTTGTTCATCATAAATATTAACGGCATAATAATCATTATGTACAACATATTCATCGCTTCCGGGTACCCGAAGCAAACAAGCCCCTGTCTCCGCACTGCCATATGAATCAACAAGGTTTTCTCCGAATACCTCCATAAACAAAGCACGTGCCGCATCGTCCGTTTTTTCCCCTACCGGAGCATAGAACTTCGGATGCCATACTTTAATTCCATGATCCCTGCTGTATAAAGCAATTCTCATAAATTCGGAATGATTTAAGTACAGCATATCCGGATGATAGTCATTGATTGCTTTAATCACTTCTTCTTCCGATCCAAACTGATTGACATATTTTCTGCGCATAAATCCGAGGCGCTGTAAAAATGTATCATAATCTTTATGCTTATCCTCATGCGCATTAATACGTGTCATCATTTTTCCAAAAACCGGATTATATCCCGCTTTCATCAATACTCTGAACCAATTGGCCATCATCCAGGCTTTTTCCTTTGGCGACATCACTACTGTCAGCGGAATACCCGATGACCCTGATGTTGTATCCGCATACCACCCTTTATGCTCTGGCTTTGCTGCCTCTTCTTCCATCCACACACGCAATTCGTCTTTTGTCAATGGCGGCAGCTTAACAAGATCTTCACTTGTTTTGATATCTTTAGGGTTTACACCCGCCTGATCAAACCTTTTTCTATAAAAAGGAATTTCATATGCTTTTTTCATTAACTGATTAATGTGTGCATTTTGTTTTTGTTTTTCTTTCTTTAAGTCTGCACCAATCTTTTTGTCCATCTGCATCAACGCAAGAAACAGATTCACATTCATCATTTTTTTCTGTATTTCCTCAAACAATCCTTTTACCTCTCTTTATATTCTCGAAATAATAATACCCGCTGCAATAATCAGGGATCCAATAATTTTATTTTTGCCAGGACGTTCTCCCAAATAAATGTAAGAAAACAAAAGAATCCATATAAAACTACTGGCTGTAATACAGGGCAAAACTGTCAATTCCATATTACGAAGAGCAACCGTATTTAAAAACAGCGAGCCAAACAAAAGAATATAAGCTAAAATAACTTTTGCATTCATGAACTTTCCAATGAAAGTTTCATGTTTATTATTGGCCTCCTTCTTCAGCAAAACTTGTGATACCGCTGCAATAATAACTGCCGCAATAGCTGCAATATAACTACTCACCACGCATACTCACCGCCATTCCTACAATAATCACGGCAATGCCCACAACCTGCTGGAGCGTAATTGCTTCATGGAACAGTAATGCTGCCCAAACAAAAATCAGAACATAAGTAATGCCTTTCCGCATATATGCAGTTGAAAGCGGTAAATGTTCCAAAACCAGCTGCCATGCTACCGCATAAATTCCCATAACAGCCACAGCCAATGCAAACCACAGAAGATAATTTGCCGAAAGCAACGGATACTGTCCTGCTATTTTTAAAATAGCTGAAGAAAAGCTTTCAATAACAATTGCAATCAACGCAAATATATATACATTTCTTTTTTTCTCGAATAATCTATTCAACATACGTTCTCTTCCTATCCATTTTTGGCAACATCCATCAGGTATTGTCCGTAAGGTGTCATTTTCAGTTCATCTCCCAGTGTCCAAAGCTGTTCTGCCGTTATAAAACCGCGCTTATAGGCAATTTCTTCAATACATGAAATATACAACCCCTGCCTGTTCTGAAAAGCTGCAACGAAATTAGCCGCATCCATCAGTGCATCTGGTGTTCCCGTATCCAGCCATGCAAATCCACGTCCCAAAAGCTGCACCCTCAACTGGCCGCGGTGCCTATATTCTTCATTAATACTGGTAATCTCCAGTTCTCCTCTTGCGGACGGCTGAATACCTTTTGCAATTTCTACTACCTGATTATCATAAAAATAAAGTCCCGGAACAGCATAATTAGACTTTGGCTGCTTTGGCTTTTCCTCAATAGAGGTCACCATACGGTTTTCATCAAATTCTACAACACCATACGCTCTCGGATCCTTGACGTAATATCCAAAAATCGTTGCGCCTTCTTTATACTGCATCACTTTTTTCAATGTATCTGAAAAATATTGTCCATAAAAAATATTATCTCCCAGTACTAATGCAACTGCATCTTCCTCGATAAAATCTTCTCCGAGAATAAAAGCTTCTGCAAGCCCCTTTGGCTCCTCCTGCACAATATAAGACAATTTCAAACCAATCTGATGTCCATCACCCAAAAGAGCTTTGAATAAAGGAAGATCCCTTGGTGTGGAGATAACCAATATTTCCTGAATGCCTGCCAGCATCAATGTCGATAACGGATAATAGATCATTGGTTTATCATAAACAGGCATCATCTGTTTTGACATAGCCTTTGTCATCGGATAAAGTCGGCTGCCAGTTCCTCCTGCAAGCACAATTCCTTTCATAACTATTTTCCTTTCTCCATATGATACATGGCTACATAATACTGCTGATAGGCACCGCTTGTGACATGACGCATCCATTCTTCATGTTCCAGATACCACTGAATTGTCAGCCTGATGCCCGTTTCAAAATCTGTTTCAGGATACCATCCAAGTTCTGCCTTAATCTTATCCGGTGCAATGGCATATCGACGATCATGCCCCTTTCGATCCTCAACATATGTAATCAAATCTTCATTCAAATGTACTTGTCGGATATCATTCTCCGGCAGTAATTCTTTCAGTGTACAAATAATAATCTTGACAATATCGATATTCTTTTTCTCATTATGCCCACCCACATTATAAATCTGTCCATTCTCTGAATGTTCCAGTACCATATCAATTGCCTTCGCATGATCAACCACATAAAGCCAGTCACGAATATTTTTTCCATCACCATAAACCGGCAGCTTTTTGCCTGTCAATGCATTATGAATCATTAATGGTATCAGTTTTTCAGGAAACTGATATGGGCCATAATTATTGGAACATCGTGTAATATTTGCCGGGAAACCATATGTATCTATATACGCTTTGACCAGCATATCGGCAGAAGCCTTACTGGCCGAATACGGACTATGTGGATTCAGAGGGGATGTTTCCCTGAAATAAGTATCCTCACCAATATTTAATGAACCATATACCTCATCTGTTGATACCTGCAGATATTTTTTATTTTGCCTAAATCCTTCTCCCTGCTGCCATGCATTCATAGTACATTGCAGCAAAACCTGTGTTCCCAGTACATTTGTTTTTACAAATACTTCCGGTTTTTTAATCGAACGATCCACATGACTTTCTGCCGCGAAATGAACAACTCTGTCAAATTCCCACTTTTCAAAAAGCTGTTCTACCAAAACACGGTCACAGATATCCCCCTTTACAAACACATAATTCGGCCTGTTCTCTATCTGCTGCAAATTTTCCGGATTACCGGCATAAGTCAGCGCATCCAGATTAACAATCTGAATATCATCCCCATATTTTTCTAACATATACAGTATAAAATTTGAACCGATAAACCCGGCTCCTCCTGTTACAAGATAAGTTAACATTTCTATGCCTCTTTCTTTTTCTTTCTTCTTATTCTATCTGCAATTAAAAATACTGCAAAAATCACAATACTGACCGCCGTTACTGCCATTCCATATCTAACTCCCGGAAGCTCGAATCTCAGTTCAATTGTATGTTCTCCCGGAGACAGTTCCAAGCCTGTATACATGATGTTAACGTTCTTCAAATCCGTTTTTTCTCCATCCACATAAGCAGACCATCCATTTTGATAAGGAATACTCAACACAAACAATTTGGACTGTTCCAGGGAAATCGTCCCTGTCACTTTATTATCTGATATCCTGATATTCTCCAGTACATCTTCCTTTAAATTATCAATATACTGTCCATATTGTGTCATCGGCTGGCAATAAACTGCCAACTCATTTAAATCGATACTGCCTTCCGTACTCCACCTCAACGATATAGCGTGAATACCATCTTTACTATATCCGGTATTCATCAGATATTCATCCCGATCCAAACCATAAGTATTTCTGGACGATCTCAGAAATCCCGTATAAGAATCCGCCTCACTCAGAAGTTTAAACCACAGCTGATCTTTGTCTCCCGGCTGGTCACTGACATGCCCATTCAGATAAAGATATGTCTCTGAATTAGCCAGACCGTCAAAATACAGCGTCATGGTCGCCCCCTCCTGAACATATAATTTTCCATCTTCAATCTTACAGTCACCCAGATCTATGTCCGTAATCTTCATTTTCTGAACAGTCAGATTTTTGATTATCTTCTGTATTTCTGCGGTTTCCTGCTCATCCTCCACAACAGCATGCGTCAGCATGATTTCCTGCTTCTCGGCTGCATTGTACTGTTCAAACTCTGAACGGCTGATCGTCTGGCTGTATGTATACCCCAAAGGCAATGCATACTGATTCTCATAAATCTCATAATCCTGTCCAGCCACTTCTCTGTCACCGACATAAATGTAGCCATATGGAACTCCCTTTTCAGACTGACCATTATTAAAATACTCATAACTGCTTTCCTGACCGATTGCTCCTGTCCCTTTATCTGCGCCATAATATTTTACACAGGCCAGCGCATTCATAAAAGTCCTGTTGTTAAAACCTCTCTGCTCTACAAGACCACTCATCAGATTACCCATGGAAACATTATAATCAATAATTTTTCCATTAATTGTACTATTGTAATAGGCAATACTGTTGAGATTCAAAATCGTTGAAGCGCAAATCTGATATTCACTTGTATACGCTTCTCCCACTCTGTAAAAACTGTCATCATCATAGTCCTGCAGCGCTCTTACAGCAGTTCCTGTGGCAGCCTCCATAGCTCCGCCTTTTGGCGTATATTCTGCTACAGCACCCGCCTCCTCAAGACTGTACATGGTATCACCATTCACCCACAAACAGACAACAAGCAGCACCGATAAAACCGCTGCCATCTGCTTTCTGTTCAAAATTCCAATGATATCTGCTGAAAGAACTAAAATCATGCAGGTAATCAAAAGCAGAATCAACGCCTTTAATGTATACTCATTGCTGTAGTGCCGGTATCCCATAGCAATGACTGCATACGGAAGCACTGACAACAGCAGTAATTTAATCTCACGTCTGGAAATTTCATGAATAACCGGCAGCATCTCAGCCACACCAACGGTCACCACCAATGCCAGCATATAACTCCATCGATTCGTAACATTTCCCATGCCTCCCATCACATATCCGGCCACTGGGAAAAGAATAAAAAGCAGACAAATACTAAGCAGTGCTTTTAATTCCTTTCTGCCTTTTTTGATGAAAAGTAATACCAAAGCTGCATAGGCCAATGGAACAAATCCCATCTTTAACCAGTTTCCGGCACTTCTTCCTGTTGTCAGAAAAAACATGTAAACATCCATAGGCCATGATGTTTCATAAAATAAAGGCGACGCTGTCCGCATAACCCCCGCACCAGCACGTTCAGAACCCGCATAAGCCATAAAAGATGTAAAAATGGTCATAGACCCCATCCCCGCACCGAGAATATACGCCCCTGTAAAAATTCTCAAATATGTAAAGAAGTTTCTGACTGTACGTTCTGTTTTTTCCATACAGAAAAATCTGACCAAAAAATATACAACCAACGCTATGGTATTCATAAAAAGGAAATAATAATTGCTCAAAAGAGACAATACAATCAATGCACACCCAAGATGCCACTTTTTATGCCTCAGTATTTCTTCAACCGCAATAATCAGCAGAGGAAGCATAACCATAGGAATTGCAAACTGCGGATGACGTGCAACAGCATAGAGTGCATATCCGGAAAAAACATAAATAAAGCTACAGAAAAGTGTAATTTTGCGTCCTTTTCTTAAATAGAAAAGCAAGACCGATACACTCAGACCAATCATATAGAATCTGAGTACTGTTACGAACTGATATCCCGCTTCCATATTCTCCGGTGCAAAAAAAGCATACAGCCAGTAAACCGGATCAAGACTCCATATGACCGCATCGCCCATTCCCAGAGAAAAATCATACATTTTCAAAGTATAACTTCCTGTCAGAATATTATGCACTGCTTCGCGTACATTTCCCGAAAAGAAAATGGCCTTTGGAAAATATTGAGAAATTGCATCCCGGCACCACAAAAAGACCGTCTGCGTCTCACGAAAAGGAAGAAAGACAATTGTCATCAAAACCGCAAAAGCCACTGTATATGTAAACCAATATACCAGATAATATCGCCGAGTGCCCAGTTCTTTATTTTTCCAGAGACTGGCCAGTTCCCGCACAATCCAATTCACGGCCATACAAATACTCACTGCAGCCAATCCTAACAAAATGCAAAAAAATGGCATTGTTTTTGTTCCGATTTTTTCAATTCCGACATCAATATTCAAAATATATGCCATAACAACCATCAGTCCCGTCGATGCAAACACCACTGATGCTCTCAGCGTTTTAAGCTTTCCACGTTCACAGATGTACAAACAAACAGCTGTCAGACCAAATGAAATCAATACTTCCCAATAAAGAAGCGGAAAATCCATACCATGTTTTAATACTCTGCGATTCAGATAGATAATCACAAATGAAACAAAAGCGCCCACAACTGTCTCTGATAATTTCAATCGACGCTCCGTTTCATGGCGCTTAAACAAGGCACAGCCCATTAAATAACAGCCTGAATAGGCAACCAGCGTCAGACCGCGAAATACTTCCGTCCCAAAAAGCATTCCCAACACTGGATAACCCAATAAGTCATCCGGCAAAAAAGTAATCATAATACTTGCAGCGGCAATCAATATCCATAATTTTTTGTATTGTAGCTTTCCATATACAAAAGGAACAATCCATATAGACAATACAGCCAAAAGTGCCATTGCAAAAAAAAGTTCTGTATACTTTGGAATTTTTCTCAAAACAAGCACCTGAACTAAGCTGTTCACAATCGGTTTTTCATCATTGAGCCACATTCTGCACACACCTGCTGCCACAAAAAGGCCATAATAGCAAAGACTGTACTGTATCGCTTTTTTCTTTAAATTTCCCTGTACAAACCAACGGCAGGCCTGATAACCAATGAAAGCACATAATGCGCCTATCATCGTATAATATCCCAGATGTACTGTAAATTTTAAAATCTTCGAATGTGCACCAAACAATTGCAGGCACATCAATACTACACTGCCAAACAGCAACATTTCCTGCATATTTCGTTCTGTGCGTGATTTTATATCCATTTCTCTTCTCTCCCGATTTCTACATTTATCCCCTTTATACTACCATTTTTGCATTTTCTTTTCAATGCCTTAAAAAAGCTTCGCAAGGCCAAAATACTCAGCCCTGCGAAGCTATCTGTTCCAATATACAATTAATTAGTAAATAACAACCGTTGTATCCAATGGCATATTCTTATAAATATAAATAGCATCATTGTCCTTCATACGTACACATCCATGTGACAACGGTCTGCCAAGCCTTGAATCAACAAAAGCACCGCTGTTATATCTTACCCGGGTATGGAACGCATTCTCCAGCTGGAATTTTGACAAATAATCATAATGAGAATTCGTATATCTGTGGATTCTCTGTTTTTTGTACAAACTTCTGATACCCGGCGGCGTTGGTGTTAAAATAGCACCTGTTGCACAGGTATTATCCCTGATCAGTTTCCATTCTCCTTTTGATCCCTTGAAAATATTAACCCTCTGTGTGTATGTATTTAACCAGATTAAATATTTTGTTTTACTGGAATAGCCCTGACTATTTACAAATATTTCTTTTTGTTCGGTGGTATAATCTTTGCTGGTATAATGTTCAGCAGTAAAATTCAGACCACTTGTCTTAATATATACAACACTGCCATCTTTTCTTTTAATTGTACAGCGTTTTGAGCGTCTGTAAATAACTGTGACTCTCTCTCCGGCATTAACCGTTCCGCATTTTTCTTTCGCACTAAAAGAACTATAAATACGTGTAGGCTGATTAATGGTTGCACTATAATACATTGGATGAACTGTTTTCTTTACATCCGTGATATCATCTGCACCAAAAACTAATTTCTCCACGCCCTTTTTACTTACCACAGTCTTTCCATTGTCCTCGCGATAAGTTTTGACCATATATTTATATTTTCCTTTTTTGCCATTTCCTTTATGCACATATGAATTGGTTGTTACCTTTGCCAATTGCTCATATTCATTTGTGCTGTAGTTATATAAATATACGTAATATCCTGTTGCTTTATCCACT
>ERZ1673752.3026-NODE-3026-length-17015-cov-6.584965_pt1 | contig 17015 bp, 13 predicted proteins | sample MGYA00580195_ERZ1673752 | MGnify/ENA primary metagenome ERZ1673752 (study PRJEB41218, sample SAMN15661744) | gut metagenome | host: Homo sapiens | place: Canada: London | collected 2015-08-20/2019-03-30 | study: EMG produced TPA metagenomics assembly of...
TGAAAAATTCCCCTATTCATAGAGAATAAGAGAATTTTATAATAATTCAAAATATGGAGGATATTTTGAAAATGTTTATTTATTTATCTTTACAGTTTTAGTAGGTCCGTCCCAAGAAACTTTTGCACCTAAAATTTCTGCAACAGCTCTTAGTGGTACGAAAGTTCTACCATCCCTTACAACTGCAGGAGATTCTATTTTGATTGTCTTATCTTTTCCTACAATTTCATCAGAATTAATTGTAAGAATTGCAAGATTTTCTCCAATAGTTACCTTTTTTAGTTTAGCATCCCAATCAACCTTTTGTCCTAAAGCTTCAGAAATAAATCTTAAAGGAACCATTGTCCTGCCATTATTAATATAAGGAGCTTGATCAGCTTTTATTTCCTTGTCATTTACAAGAATTTTGATTTGGGAATCCTTAGACATATCTTTTTTACAAACCCCATCTTTGCACTTTTCTTCTTTAGCATCTACTTTTTTATCAGCTTGAGCAATTTCTTTAGCATTTGCCCAGTCAAAAGAAAGGTAAGCTTTTTGTTCTCCGCCGCCTTTGCCTTTTTCTGCCAAAGCATCCATAGCATCAACCCAAACTGCAACAAGAATTTTATCATCCTTTAAAGAATTTCTGTCAAATTCATGGGATTTATTATATTCTCCGTCAAGAGCAGTTTGCTTTGTTTCAACGCGATTTGAATTGGCATCGGAATCATAAATAAATAGATTTGTAAGTTCACCTTCCATATTCATAAAAACCATTTTTCTAAAAAATAATTTGTAGTGAGCCTTACCATCTTTTTCAGTAACTTCAGCAACTTGTTTTAAGGCCTTGTTGCCCATTGAATCCTTGTTTTCTTCCCCATATTTTACAAGTTTTACAGGAACTTCATATTTCTTTTCTTGAGCAAATAATACAGATGGAATCAAAACCATAAGCATTAATGTTGCTAAAATTAATTTTTTCATAACATATACTCTCCCTTGCGATTTAAATTTGTCTGTCCTTTAGAAAGGTAACTTTTTTTACTTAGTTTTTTGGGGACAGTCCCATAGGGACAAACCCCCTCTTTTTTATTATCTTGGAACTGTCCTTTAGGACTGTCCCTTAATTTCTTAAGACTTTCTCAACTATTGTTTTTTAATTGTGATCAATATTATAAAGAACTTGGGCTACTTGGGCTCTTGTAAAAGCTTGTTTTGGAGCGAAAGTTCCATCATCCATTCCATTAACTACACCAAGTTTAAGCATTTCATTTATTGAATCTTTTGCCCAAGATGATATTTGTCCTTGGTCTTTAAAATCTTTTACATTTCCTTTTACTTTTAGGTTTTTGCCGGAAACTTTTAAGAATTTACTCATAATAAGTGCCATTTGTTCTCTTGTAAGTTCTTGGTCTGGTGCAAAATTATTTCCACCAAGTCCTGCCACTATCCCTTTTTGAGATGCCCATGCTATATATGGTCCATAGTAAGCATCTGCTTTTACATCTGAGAATTTTTGACTTTGATATTGAGATTTATCAACATTTAACATTCTTCCTAATACTGTTACGAATTGTCCTCTTGTTATAGCCTTGTTAGGACCAAATTCTGTCTTTGATAAACCTGCAAAATATTTTTTGCCAACAACATAATCAATTGCATTTTTAGCCCAGTGTCCATTAATATCTGTGAAACCTTGGCTTGATGCTTGATTATTTTGATTTTGCCCATTTAGTTGGTTTTGATTTTGTTGGTTTTGATTTTGTTGGTTATTATTTCCGCCAACTCTTCCAACTTCTTTTGCATTGTTCCAGTTGAAAGATAAAATTACATCTTGTTCTCCTCCTCCTGGACCTTTGCCAGCTATTTCATCCATAGCATCAACCCAAACAGCTCCCTTTACCTTGTCATACTTTCCATTCATTACCCATGACCAAACATTGCCTTGTGATTGCTGAGCTTGATATTTGTTTCCGTCATAGACAAAGAAATTGTAAAGATGTCCAGTAAAGGTCTTACCACCAAATTCTTTTTGCATAGGCACGAATTGAATACTATATCTAAATTGTCCATTTCTTTCTTCTACTCTTGCAGTGTGGTTTAGAGCATTATTTGCCATTGAATACACACCAGATTGATAAGCATTAAGAGCTTCGACTGGTACTTCATATTGGATAGTTACAGGACCACTATTTTGGTTATTGTTATTTTGGTTGTTACCCCATGAGGAATTGTTATTGTTACCCCAGTTATTATTGTTAAAACCAAAGTTATTATTTCCCCAGTTATTGTTGTTCCAAGGATTATTATTGTTATTACCCCAGGAATTATTGTTAAATGGATTGTTTCCATTATTTTGGTTCGCATTATTATTTGCTGAGCCTGTAGGATTATTTCTTGCTGAAGCAGTGTTTAGGTTATTTATTGCTGAACGTATTTCTGATGCACTGGCCTTTGGATTTGCTAAAACATTATTAGCATTTGCTATAGCTATAGTTAAGAAACTATCCGCTCCCTTTGAAGCTGATACGGCATTTGCTGTGTTTAGGGAGTCTTTTAACATTCCTCTTATTTCTTTAATATCGGTAGAAGAACTAGAAATATCATCTTGATTGCTAGCCCCACCATTTCCACCACTTTCTTTCATGCTTGACATATCAAAGATAAGTCTTGCTTTTTGTTCTCCTCCTCCTGGACCTTTGCCAGCTATTTCATCCATAGCATCTACCCAAACTTTAATATAGATAGATTTTTCTGCTGCTTCTAAGAACTTGTCCTTATCCATTGTAAATCTGAATGTTCTAGGAAATTCTTTTAATTGCCCATCAAGACCTTTTTCATTAACATGTTCAATAGGAGTACATGGAATAGCTGAACCATCTGGATTGTTATCTTTAAAGGTAAATAAATTTGTTAAGTGTCCAAATAATTCATTATTCCCCCATTTTTTGTGGATACCTCTAAAACTTACCTCAACTGTAGCAGTATTACCCTTAATCTTAACTTTTGCAGGGGATATAATGGCTTCTTGTGCCATAGAATCTTTGTTAATATCACCATAGTTTTTTACTTTTACAAGCAATGAGTAAATTTTCTCTGCATTAGGATTTACTTCTGGTTTTTCTTCAGCAGATTTATTGAAAGTATTTATAGCATTTTGAAGTTCAGTCTTTGCATCATCAATTTGTTTTTGTTCAGTCGCATCTAGAGCTGACTTAGCACTTCCTATAGCTGATTTAAGTTCATCAAAGGCTTTTTTTGTTTTATTGCCTTGATTTATTTTTTCTGCTTGTGAAATTAAATCCTCTAATTCCTTTGTTTTTAAAATAGGTTTTTCATTTAAAGATTTAACTCTATAAAAATTAATACTAGGAATACTAAAAGTTGTATCTTTTCTTTCATATTTTTTAGTTTCTTCATTATATTTAAAGATCGGGTTATTACCTAGATATGCAATTAAACCACTTTTTGTTTCCAATAATTTATTCAAATCAATATTTTTTATTGTAATTTTATTAGTTACTTTTAGTTTTCCCATGCTAAACCATTTCTTGGTACGTTGTTTATATCCCCATGCTTCAATTTCTTTGGATTCTCCAAAAACTAATTGGTCAGCATTAATATTATAATAGTTGGTTTCTTTCGTAGGTAGGGATATAAGAGTATCATTAGTATTTAACTCTAATGTAGCTTTTCCATCTTTTATGGTTATTTCATATTTTAAATTGCTATCTTTGCCAAATATTTTCTCATCATAATATAAATCCTTTTTCTTAAAATCATTTGGTAAAACATCTGCTAAATACTTGCCATCTGATAGATCAATAGTTTTTATGATTAATCCTTTTGGATTGCTTCGTGTTCCTTCTAAAAATCCATCATTATTTAATGTTAGCCAAAAATATTGACTTCCATCGCCCATGGCATCAACTGTAACATATACTTCTTTAGTTGCTTGATTATTTCTAAGAGGTATTTCAAAGGTTTGTGGATATTCTTTATACCCATCTGTAGAATCTTTATAATAATCTATTATTTTAGCTTCTTTAAGCTCAGCTGCTCCCACAGTATCATGATATTGTAATTTTTGTAAATGACCATTTAATCCCATTAACCACATATTTTGAAATTGTGGATAAAGAAATCTTTGACCATATTTGTTAACTTTAATTTTAGCTATTTTCTTTAAAGAACCACTCGCCATCGAATAAGAACCTACATCATTTTGCTTTCTAGCAATAGTAGGAACCTCATATGTTCCAGGCATCAAATTTTCTGGTATTTGTGGCATTTCTTTCCTACTTGCAATAAATATATAATGTTCTTTATTTATTTCTGGTATAACAATTTCAGCTGGTTTTTTTATTACTTCATAGCCATCTTTTATATTTAACTTTTCATTATAATTCCAGGCAGAATATCTTATTTCTTTTAAATCTCTTTGATTTATGGCGTATTCTTTACTTTTTTCACAAACTATAAGACCATGCTCCCAGATAGGCCTTCTCGTATAAGTTTCTTTTGTAGTTCCATCATCATTTTTTATTTCAAAAAATTCACTAATTGGAATTTTTAATTTTGAAGATCCTGTTGGTCTATCAGTGGTAGGCTCAATAGTTATTTTATATCCAAAACAATTTAGTTTTCCTTTTGTTTCAAATATTTTTCCTTTATATTTATTTAAAAATTCTACCATATTAGGGTCATTTTCTGATAATTCTTCTACTTTAAAGGTAAAATCTTTTTTTGCGTGCTCTTCAATCGTTTTAAAATATTTAGGAGTTCTTATCCCTTGCTGTTCCATAAATTCCGTGTTTATTTCATCAGGCATCTTATCAATGTCTAAAGCTTGATAATATTCTGTTAAAATTAATCCTGTTTTTTCATCTTTAATTTCTATATCATTCCAGGATGTTGGTGCTTTTTTTTCTGCAAATATACCTACAGGAACTATCAATGAAATTAGAAGTAATAAAATAAAAATATTAAGTTCTATCTTTCTCAATGTTATATTTCCTCTCTATTATTTAATATATAGTCTGTTACAGAAAAATATTTATTCTATAACAGACTATAATTTAATTCATTATTTATAATAATTTTTAATCAAATTATTATTTATTAAATACTAATCTTGCTTTTGGATTTACCATTTTATCTGGAAATAGTTTACCGAAACCAATAGCAAAATCATCTCTTAAATTTGTTTTAAATTCAACATCAAGTAGTGAATTATAACCATATTCACCACCTTTGATTTCAGTTTCAGGTATGCTTATTACAACTCTTCCTGGAACTTGTATTACTTCTTTATGATATCTTGTAATAGGATCTTTAAGGTCTTTATTGGCAGCTACAAATTTTTCTCCACTCTTTCCAATTACAGTAACTTCAGTTACATCAGCTTGTCTTCCCATAAAATAGATAGGAGTTGTTGTTAATTCAATTACTACATCTCCATCTTCTTTATATATTTTTGCATCACCTTTAAAAGCATCATTTGCCATTGATAATTCATCTTTTTTCTTATCATCTTCCGCTCTATAAATTGCAAAATTACTTGCTGATCTTGTAGCAAAATGAGGTCTATCATTTTCACCAAATAAATTTTCAATAGCTTCTATGGCGTCATCTTCCGGCATTGTGTTAACAATGTTTTGGATTTTTGCCTTTAATTCTGGCGTTTCCTCTACTTCTTGCGCAAAGGCAAATGTTGGTACTAGCATAAATAATACCAGTAAAGTTAATGCTAATTTTTTAAATGTTTTCATGTGTAAATACACTCCTTTTTATGATAATTTTTCCCTGGAAAGTTTAACTTTCCTTAACCTATATGCTAACAATAAGTGATAAATCACTTTTAAAGACTTTGTAAGTCTTATTGGAATTAAAAATATTTTTACCTATCTTTTGCCAAGCACCACCTCCTTAAATTTACTATTTATTTAAAAATCTTATTTTAGATTTTTAGACTATTTTAATTTGTTATAGAATTTATTTTTTTATAAAAAAATTCTCCAGCATCTTTAAGTTCTTCTTCTGTTGCTTTTCTTGATTTTAAAGATGTTTCTATCATTTTATCTTTTATTTTTTGGGGAATTACCATGCCTGTTAGTCCCTCTAGTTTTTTTATCATTTGCGGACCAACTTGTCCTGGACAGAGGTAAGTCCCTAGGGATTCTTTATTTTTTAAAAGTTTCTCTAGTGTGCATTTAACTTTTTTGCCATGGTCTGAATTTGGCATGGCTCCCAATGTTGCAAATAGTCCGATTTTTTTATTTTTTATTCTTTTAAAGACTTTCATTGCATTTTTATTTAGAGTTCCTCTGTCTATCCATGCTCCCAAAAGGACAAAGTCAAAGTTTTCTATTTTTTCTTTGGAACTTTTCTCCATATCAAGGGGCACTCCCAAAGGGTCAGTCCCTAGATTACATGGAACAGCTCCTGAATTATCTATTGATGATATGTCGCAAAGATATATTTGAAATTTTTCTTTTAGTTTTTTGTAGATTTGCTCTGCCATTATTTTTGTATTTCCTGTTTTTGAGGAATATAAAATTAGTCCTTTCATTTTTTCACCACCTTTTTTGTTTTCGTTTTTGTTAGTTTTTAGGTTAAGGGACAGTCCTAAAGGACAGACCCTAGTTTTTTTTATGTGTCAGTTATTTTTTTTTAATTTTCTGCCAAGACAAATTTTTTATTTTCAAATTCCACTATCCTTAGTTTTGTTTGATAAATCCTACTTATAAGTTCTCCTGTTAATATATTGTCCTGTCCTTGAAAGATTATTTGTCCGTTTTCCATGCCTACAAGATAGTCTGAATATTCTATAGCCTGATTTATATCATGTAGAACCATAACTATTGTTTTTTTAAGTTTTCGGTTTAAATCTTTTATCAGTTTTAAGATTTCTATCTGATATTTTATATCTAAGTAGGTGGTGGGTTCATCTAGGAATAAAATTTGACTGTCTTGGGCAAGTGCCATGGCTATCCATACTCTTTGGACCTGTCCCCCTGAAAGAGAATTTACTTTTTCTTTTCTTATTTTTTCCAGCCCACAGAGTTCTATTGCCTTGTCGATTTTTTCATAGTCTTTTTTACTTGGTCTTGCCATAAAATTTATATAGGGATTTCTTCCATAAGCTACGAGTTCCTCTACTTTTATATCTCCTGATATATGGTTTTTTTGCCTTACTATGGCAACTTTTTTTGCAAATTCTTTTCTTTCTATACTATTTATGTTTTTACCATTAAGACTTATCATGCCCATTTTTGCTTTCAAATTTCTTGTGCATAGATTAAATAGGGTTGATTTGCCACAACCGTTTGAGCCTAAAAGTGTTGTGATTTTTCCTTCTTCAAATTCTATAGAAAGGTCTTTTATTACTTGATTTTTCCCATAGGAGAAAAATAAATGTTTAATTTCCATATTCTCGACCTCCTATTTTTAACAGTCCTATAAAGAATATGCCTCCAAAAACTGTCATCAAAACTTGGGGCTTTATTTCATAGGGATAGGCTATTGTTCTTCCCAGTGTGTCTGATAATAGTAGGGTTATACTTCCAAGTATTGCTGAGAATGGTAATAGATATTTATGGTTTGAGCCGACTATTAGTCTTGCTATGTGAGGAACTATAAGACCTAAAAATCCTATTATACCCACTATTGATGTTGAAATGCTTGCAAGTATTATTGCTACTAAGGCTACTAAAAATCTATCTCTATTTACATTTACTCCTATAGCTTTTGCTGTTGCATCTTCGAGGGCAAGCAAGTTACATGATTTTATTGTAAACATTGCAAGTATTAAACCTATTATTCCGTAGATTGCCATTATTTTTACATCTGACCAAGTTTTTTGAGCGACATTTCCTTCTATTATTGATTGCACATTTGTAAGCGTGCCACCATTGAGCTGTTTTATAAAATCTGATATTCCTAAAAAGACAAGATTTAGTGCTACTCCTACTAAAATAAGTTTTATGGGATTTGTTCCTCCTTGCCATGCAAGGGAATATATTAGTAGGTAGGCTATCAAACCTCCTATCACTGAAAGTGCTGGTATCATATAAAACATTGATGGAAATATTAATGTAATTAGTGTTCCTGTAAGGGATGCTGCTGATGAGATTCCTATTATTCCAGGATCTGTTAGAGGATTTTGCATCACTGCTTGAAGCATCACACCACTAACAGCTAAGGATGCACCAGCAAGTATTGCTATTATGATTCTTGGAAATCTTAAATCGAATACAGATGCAACTTCTTCATCATATTCTACAAATAAACCATTTATAAGTTTTGAAAAGCTCATTTCAAGTGAGCCTGCTTTTGCTGATATAAGACTCAAAATTATTAAAATTAAGATTGCTATTGAAAAAACTGTAATTGTTTTAGTTTTTTTCATAAAATATCTCCTCTAAATCATCTAAGGCTTCTTTGTAGTTAAATTTTGCACTCATGCCAAATCTTTTATAGTTCAAATCATAAACTTTTCCTTCTTTTACTGCTCTGAAATGTTTCCATATATCATTTGTTGCAAAGTCTTTTTTGAACATTTCCATTACTTGATCTGGAAGTGCATGGGCTGTTCTTAAAATTATGTCTGGGTCTTTTTGGAGCATATCTTCTGTATTTATTGTTATAAATTGTTGGTCTGTTCCCCCATATACATTTTCTGCCCCTGCAAGCTGTGCAAGGCTACCTACATAGGAATTTTCTGTTGCCACTACATAAGAACCTGGTAGTCCCATGAGAATTAAAACTTTTGGAGCTTTTCTATTTTTATGTTTTTCTTTATAATCTTTCATAAATTTTTCATAATCATCTCTTAAAGCTTTAGCCTCTTTTTTTCTGTTTAGAAGTTTTCCCAAGTCATCTATGGATTTATACATTCCGTCAATGTTTGATAGGTTAAGAAATCCATAATCTAAATTTGCCGCCTTATATTTAGGAAGCAAGTCTGATATTAATGATACTGGTGAAAATACATAATCAGGATTTATCGCCTTTAATTTTTCTATATCTGGTGTCATTGCCATACCTATTTTAGGCACATCTTTATATCTTTCTGGCATAGGGTCAATTTTTGAATCTGGAACTGCAACCAAATCTACATTTAGTTTTTCCATAATATAAACTGTTGCCATTGATGTTGCAGCGATTCTTAGCTCATTTCCCTTGGACTTTTTGCTTTTGCTATGTTGGTCTACGCAAGAAGTCATAGTCATAATTAATACAAGTGATAAAATTAAGAAACTTTTAATCTTCTTCATCATAGACCTCCATTCTTTTTGTTTGTAAGTTATTTTCCATTTTTTTATAGTAAAGGTAGCTTGCTATCGCCATTATTAATGCTATGCTTGTTATAATTCCTATAATTAAAAGTAAAAGATAAATAAATGCCATGGTTATTTTTCCCAATGGTTTTTTTTCTTTTTCTTCTTGATCTTTTTGATCTTTATCATCTGAATAATAAAGTTTTTTAATTTGTGGTGAATCTTTTGTTAGAAGTCCATGTTTGTAGCCTAAATCTCCAGCAGAAAATTTAGAATTTACAGGTTTGACTTCTATTTTTCCACCAGCATTTGCTGCAGGAAGAATTTCCCCAACGCTTGAACCGCCTTGTACTGGAACTAAATTTTTTGAATTTTGTAAATTACTTGCTGAATTTTTTTGCGGACTTATGTTTTCTACTTCTTGATTTCCCAAATCTTCTTGTGCAACTTGCGAAACTTGTGGAGAGTTTGTTGTTCCATTAGCTTCTTCTAGGGTTTTGAAATCAGTATTTCCTGGAGTCGGGTTTGAAATATCGTAATAAAAAACTACATCACGTCCCATAGGTCCTACAAAAAAAGTCGCCCTAACAATAACATTTGCTGATGGAATTTCAAATCTGTAGTCTTTTGTTTCTTTTGTCTGTCCTGTAACTTCTGCTGGTACTGAATAGAAATCTTTATCTCCTCTATTTTGCACAGCAAAGGTTTCATTTTTTATATAGTTTGCCAAACTATACCTAACTGATAGAAACATTCTGCCGTCATCTGTTGTTTCTACTAAGGCTTGTGGGTTTAAAACATTTTCTGTCATTCCCTGTCCGATTCCCGGATTATTGCCTGCATCTTCTATAACTCCTGTTACAGGATGTATATAGTATGGCGTTGCCTTATATATTTCTTGGGTATAAGCAAAGGTGCTTGTAAATGCAAATAGTAAGCTTAAGAGTAAGGTGCTTATTAATAATTTTTTTCTCATTTTTTTCTCCTTAGCTTGTCTAAAAATCTCGATTCTTCATCTATATCAAGAATTAATTTTGTATATTTTCTGATAATAAAATATGATAAGCAATTTATAAATAAAATCACGATTATAACTAAAAATATTATTCCTTTAGATTCTCTTGTATTTGACTTTGTATTTGCTTGTTCATTTTCTAAATCTTGATTTTCGTTATCCTCTTTCATCATATTATTTTTAGCAACTTGTCCTTGAGCTTCTACACTTTTTCTAATCTCTTCAAGACTTGGTGAGTTACTTTTTATTGGTTCAACTTTTCCTAAGCCTTGGGTATTGGTTATTTTTGTTGTGCTAGACATTTTTTTTGCTGTCGGTTTTTTTACACTTGCCATAAATGCCTTTGCCCTGCTAATTTTTCCTTGATTTAGTGTGTATGTTTTTGTTGAGTTTGAGCTTTTAGGCATTTCAATTTTTGGACTATTTATGTTTTCCCCTGAATAATCACTAGATTTTACAAGAACATAATCGCCCGTTTTTTTTGTTTTAAAGCTTACATAATCTCCATCGAATGTAAAATCCAATTTTTCTTTTTTATCTTCATCAAAATAATATAGACTCAAATTATCTTCTTTTTTAAATTTCAAAAGAGGAAGTTTAAGTGTGAATTCTTTTTGTGGAATTATTTTTTCTCTTGTAGCTTGAATGCTTTGTTCATTTCCTTTTATAAGGTCAAGTTCTCCTAAAAAATCAATATTAAATACATTAACTTGGTCTAAAGGATTGAATTGTTTTGCTATTTTATCAGCCCTATCTCCTGATAATTTGTTTCCATAAAAGGAAAAATCTTTTTCAAAACATCCAGGATCATATGAAACTATCAGGCCTTTATTTTCTACTTCCCCACCTTGATTTTTATCAAATTCTTCTTTTTTTGCTCCATTATTAAATTTGTTGATCAGTTCTGCGTCTTTTAAATCAATTTTTTCTATATTATTGAAATCAAGCTTTATTCTCGCTCTTATTGGTTCATCTCCCATTGGTTCAACTTTTGGATCAACATAAACTTTTGTCATCTCATCCATATTAACAAGTGAGGTCATAAATACTTGAGGTCTTTTGGCTTTTTCTTTCGGCACTTCTAGTTCAAATGAACCAGGCTGAGCTTTATGATAATATCCATCTTCTTTTTGGAAATATATATTTATTAAAGAAGCTGTAATATTCATATAAGTCATTTTATCTGAACCTATGTATAAATTCCCCTCTTTATTTTTAACTTCTATTTCTGCAACTTGTTTTAAAGCTTTATTTCCCATTGATGGCTTTTCTTCCATAGCATGCCATAATTTTATGGGAATTTTATAATATCCATCTTCAAGATTAATCTCCTCTTTTTTTACTGAATTTTGGTCATCAGCATAGGTTGTAATTAAAAGTAAAGATAGAATTAGTAAAATTAAAATGAATTTTTTTTCTTTCACCGTTCTCCTCCTTATAAATAATAATTTTTATCAATTAGAATGATATATTAACCTTTTTATTTTTTAAACAAAAAAAATCAAAAATTTTTATTAACTCTGGTTAATTTCATTTTTGATTTTTTTTATCGTTATTTTCATCATTAAGTTTTTTTATTTAAAACAAAGAATTTTTTTATTAATATTAAAAATATATTTTAAAAATTTTCTTATTTTTATAGGATATAAATATATAATTTAAAAAAATAATAATTTTTTTTAAACGGAACAAAGGTTAACAACAAATATAAAATTTGTAGAATTAGAATGAGTATTTATTCCTACTTGAGCTTTTATTGTGAAATGAAGTGAACTTATTAATATCAGTTCATCTAATTTTGACCAATAATCTATTATACTTAGAGGAATTATAAAAGTTTTGTTTTTAGAGTCAATTTCTATTTCCTGTCCTTTTTCATAGAAGAAAAGTTTTGTTGCTATTCCTTTTTTTAAATATCCACCTTGTGATTTGTTGATAGTTTTTGCAAATAATTCTATATAGGATTCTTTACATATATTTAAGTAGGCAACTGTTTCAAAACCTTTTATAGCCATTGAATCTTCAATAAAAGAATTGTTTATTTCTTCATCAGCTTTCTTTATTATGAAATCTAATTTATATCTTCCTTGTGGCAAAATTTCTGAAAGGTCTGTGCCTGCAATAGGACCTTCAAAATCATTTATTCTCTTTAGAATATTAAATTTTCTATCTATTGACTCCTCTAATTCTGTATTTTCTTTAGTCATCAAATCTATAGATAATTTTTCGGCTGCTTTTTCACCCACATTTAATAATTTTTCAAACAGGTATTTATTTTTTTCTAATGATTTATCATAGAAATCTGCCAAGTCTTTACCTATATCTGTTAATTTATAGTTATTTTCTTCTTTATATAAAACTCCAACAACTATCATTCTATCCAAAATTTTTTTTGAATTAACTTTTGAACATCCAAACTTTCTAGCTGTCTGTGTTATTGTTACATTTTCTTTGTTATTTTTAATAAATAATAAATGTTCTATTTGTACTTTTGTAAGATTTAACTTATACATTTAATCACCTAAGATTGTATTTGTCTTTTCACTTCGATTATAGTGTCAGCAATTCTCAAACTTGAACCTCTGTGAGAGGAGATTATAATTGTTTTATCTTTTCTTTGGTCGTATAGGGATTTTAGAATAATACCTTCGTTTAAAGCATCTATATTGGCTGTTGGCTCGTCTAAAATATATAGGTTTGAGTTTCTTAAAAATATCCTGGCAAGACCAAGCCTTTGTGCTTGACCTGTAGAAATTTCAAATTTATCTTTAAAAATTTCTGTATCAAAACCATTCTCTAAGCTTTCTATAAAATCGTAAATATTGGCTCTTTTACAAGCACTTATGAGTTCATCGTCTGTAGCATCTTTTTTCGCAATTTTAAGGTTATCTCTTATTGTAGCCTTAAACAAATGAACATCCTGACTTAAATATGAAATATTATCTCTCAAATTCTTTGTATTTATTTTATTAATATTAATGTTATTTATTGAAATTGTCCCTTTATTTATGGGATAAAACCTCATAATCAATTTCATAATCGTAGATTTACCACATCCACTTTTGCCTTCTAAGCCTATTATTTGATTTTTTTCAGCTTTCAAATTGAAGTTTTCAATCAGTTTATTTGAATCATATGAAAAATTTACATCTTTTAATGACAATTCTTCATAAATCAAATTTTCACCATTTTTAATATATTCTATCTGTGGTTCTTCTTCCAATAAATTAATTACCCTATTTCCACAGGCTAGGGTTAATATTAAATTATTTGCAAGATTTGATAAGGCACTTGTAGGACCAAATGATGATATAAAAATTGATATTGGAAAAACAAATCCAATAAAGTCAACTTTTGCATCCCTATATAAGCTATATGAAGTTAAGATAAAAATTAAATTTCCAAAGATAATTATAGATCCGCTTAAAATAAAATTAAAAGCCGATTTCTCATTTAAAATTTTTTCTGTCCTTCTTAATTTTCGCCCTGCTATTTTTATTTCTTGGTATCTATTTTCAAACTGCAAAAAGTTTACTATTTCTTTAATTCCCTTAAAACTTTCTAAGATTAAAGAATTCAAAACTGAATAGTTTTCTCTTTGTTTTTTGCCAATTGTTCCTGCTAATTTTTCTGTTATTATTGGTATAATTATGCCTAAAATTATATGAAAAGTTAAGAGTATGAGGCTATAAATCGGGCTAAATTTCCACAATATTATAAAAAAAACTAAGGTGTGGATAAATGCTATTGATACGGGCGAAATTGTATGAGCGTAAAAAACTTCTAATAATTCTATATCTGATGTCAATATAGAAATAAGTTTACCCTTATCTTTTCCTTGAATTTTTTGTGGGCCTATGGCTCTTAATTTTTTGAATACTTTATCTCTAATTACAGCTAAAGTTTTAAAAGCTATATAATGGTTTAAAAGCTGTTCAGAGTATTTTAGTAATGCTCTTAATATTGCTAAAACTAATAAGGATATTATTACTAGATTGAAATTTACTTGTTTTTTTAGAATAATATTTGCCAAATAATAAATGCCTAGTGATGGCAATAGGCTTGCGAAAATATGTCCTAAACTGCCAAATAGGATGGCAAATAGCATTTGAATTTTTAAGGGGTCAACAAGTTTTAAAAGTTTTCCTATTAAGTTTTTATATTCTAATATTTTATTCATTTAATCCCCACTTTTCTAACTTTTCTTGGTAAGAATATAGATCTCTGAAAAGTTTACCTTCCATTATTCTTGCAAAATCTCCTTCTTCTGCAATTTTTTTATCATCGAGAAAATAAATATAATCTGCACTTTTTACTGTATATAACCTATGGCTAATTATTATAATATTTGTTTGATTTCTAATTTTTTCTAAAAGTTTCAAAATCAATGCTTCTGATTGCCTATCTATATTTGAGATTGCTTCATCAAGAATTAAAACCTTAGGCTTTTTTAATATAGCTCTGGCAAGGGCGAGCCTTTGTTTTTGCCCCCCTGATAAATTGTTTCCCCAACTGTCGATAAAAGTTTCTAATCCTTTAAGATTTTTAAAATATTCCAACAGACCCACATCATCTAAGGCTTGATATAGTTCTTCATCACTGGCATCTTCCTTTGCTATTTTTAAATTATAGGCAAGTGTTTGTTTGAAGAAATATGGATTGTTATCTATATAGATTATATTTTTTGCTAAAGAATCTGATGAGATATCCTTCTTATTGTTATAAAAAATATTTCCCTTAAAATCTCTTAAAGCTCCACAAATTATCTTTGCCATTGTTGATTTACCAGAGCCGGAAAGACCTACAAGAGCAGTGATATTTCCACTTTTAAATTTCATATTTATATTTTCTAATACTTCTTTTTGTCCATAAGAAAAAGATAAATTTTCTACAGTTATATCTAATTTATTAGCATCAATAATTCCCTTATAATCTTTAGCATCATCAATATCGAGAACTTCAAATAATGAATTTGCAGAGCTTATTCCATTCATTGCCACATGAAATAAGGAACCTAATCTTCTTAATGGTGTAAAAAATTCTTGGGATAATAATATAAAACTAAAGGCAGAAAATATTGTTAATTCATTTTTTTGAAAATAATAAAGAGATAGGATAATTCCTATGCCTGCTCCCACATATGAAACCAAATCTAATACTGTTATATTGTTAAGCTGAACAAATAAAAGTTTCATAGTTTTTTCTCTGAAATCTTCTGCTAAATTATTTAGTTTGTTGTTGTAGTCCTCATCTGCGTTAAATACTGTTAAAGTTGTAAGTCCATAAAGAAAATCAATAAATACATCTGATAAATTAGTGTAAGATTTCCAGTAAGATTTAACCACTTTTTTAGAAATTTTTTGAACTAAAAATATAGCTAAAGGTATAAGTGGTACTAATAATAGCATTGCTAAGGCAATTTTTAAATTTAAGAAAGATAAGATTATAAATAATATAAGAGGTCCTATTAAAGCAAAAAACATCTGTGGTAAAAATTGTGCATAAAAAATATTAAGCTGTTCAATTCCTTCCACGGCTAAGTTCATAACTTGTGATATTGTTAGTTTTGTTTCGTACTCCAACTTGAAAGAAAACACTTTATCTATGAGCCTTTTTCTAAGTTTGTCTTTAATCCTTAAACTCACCTTATATGATACTGAGGAATTTATTTTTAAAAGTATGATATTAATAATTAATAAAGCCATTATCTCTAAAATAAATAACCTTATATCATAAATATGATAATATAAGTCTTGTGCGAATTTTCCTATCATTAAAACCAAAAAAATATTTGTCAAAAATTGCAATACTTTTATTATGACTAAGACTAAAATCATCTTTTTTTCTTCTTTTAGTTCTTTAAAAAGTTTTTTGTTAAACATAATTAATCCACCACTGTTTTAACCCTAAATAAAAAATATAGATAATGGAATATCAGCACAAAAGCTAAACATATCCTTGCGTGTAAATTATTGACAAAATAAAAGGAAATTCCTATAAATACAGTTACCATTGCCAAAATTTTAAACTTTTTTTCTTTTGTAATTGCTCTTTTTGATTTTATTGGCTCAATAAATTCCTTATATATATTCGTAGAAATAAAATAATCGTTGAATTTTTTTGAGGACTTACTAAAAAAGAAAGTCGCCAATAATAAAAATGGGGTGGCTGGCAATAGAGGTAAATAAATTCCCGCTATTCCCAAGGCTAAAAAAAATAAACCAAGTATTAAAAATAAAATTTTCAATTATTCCTCCTTGTACAAAATTATAATCAAAAAATTAAACTATAAGATAAATCTTAATTTATAATACTAAACACCGATGAAAATTACATTTTTTTGTTAGGAAATATCCTTTAGGATTGACCCCCAAAGCGAGATCTATAATCACATAAAAACTATGAAAAATTACCAAGTATTTAGTATCGGTTATTATCATGGCTAATACTAACAAAGTAGATATATTTAGTAAATAATATTTATAATAAAATAAAATGTGAAAATTTAATTTTTCCTTTAAATTTCTATATGAATCCTCTAAATTTCAATAATTTTTGCAATTTAACCTCAGTTAACACTTTTTGATAATTTTTATCAATAAATATTGTATTTGGATTTTTATTTTTTATATTTACAAAAAAAATCTCGCAATAAATGCGAGATTAATAATATTTTTCATTGATATAATGGTCTATTATAGACTTTTTTGTTACATTATTGAAAATTTTTTCTTCAA